>ULVT01042062.1_pt1 | contig 12644 bp, 10 predicted proteins | sample 1959701 | NCBI WGS metagenome assembly ULVT01 (sample SAMEA4835793, study PRJEB28245) | human gut metagenome | biome: gut microbiome; material: fecal sample | place: Denmark | collected 2008
CCTGCTGTTCCTTGAGCTTTAGCAGCTTCTCTTTGAACGCAGGAACAAGGGAAGCGTTTTCAGGCTCGATTTGGTTTTGGTCGTATCCTGTGCTATCTTGATATGCTTGCCGTCAAGGTTGCAGGAAGTAACGGTGTGTCTAATGGTAATCGTGTTGTTTTGAAAATCAATAGCGTCCCATTTTAAGCCCAGAGCTTCACTTCGCCTCAGTCCATAGAACGCACCAAGAAAAATCGGTATTTCAATCAGCGTTCCTTTGGCGGCTTCAAATAGTGCCTGTACCTCGTTGCCTTATTGGTTACGCTCGCATCAAGACGGCGCAATCGTTCCATTTTATTAGCTTCGTCAGTAGGGGTATCCGCTACATATTTTTTCCTAATCGCTTCAACTTCTTCTTGCTGTGCCGCCCGTTTGCCGGAATGAAAGTCCGTTTTTGTTTGTGTTTGATATATCAAAGCTCAAGCTGCACCATACCCCGTTCAAGCTCATCCTTTCTTATGATGAGCATATTTTCGGCTATCGCGTCAGGACTCCGAACGCCATTCTCATCCGAAACGACAAGCAACGACCGCTCCACCGAAGAAAAGCGCACTGTCGGCATTGCGTGCGCCTGTCAGAACGGCTACGTGCGCAAATCCGAGCCGAAGCTGATCGGGACTTAGACACTCGCACACGGACGCCACACCGTATTCCGCGCATGAGGACATTATTTCCGACAGCGCAGCGCCAAGCTCGTGCACATCTGCTATATCGCACAACTCAACGATGTCGATCCCGTGCCGCTTCCAGCCGAGCGTGAACGGCAGCGCTGCACCCAAGAGAAAATACAGGAAATGAAGGAGAAAAATGATAGACAAAAACGAAGTTATTGAATTCTTCGACCGTTGTGCGCCTTATTGGAATGCGGACATGGTGCGAAGCGATGAGATAATAGATAAGATCCTTAATAACGCCGGAGTAAAAGCCGGCAGCCGGGTGCTGGATGTCGCCTGCGGCACGGGAGTGCTTATACCGGACTATCTTAAGCGCGAAGTCGCATCCGTAACGGGAGTGGATATCTCGCCGGAAATGATTAAAATCGCTGTCGAAACCCATAAGGCAGAGAATATTCATTTCATTTGCGGGGATGTTGAAGAGCTCAACTTCGGTGAAGCCTTTGACGCCATTGTAATATATAATGCGTTTCCGCATTTCCCGGATGCCGAGCGGCTTATAGCCCGGCTTTCTAATGCCCTTGCCCCCGGCGGGATACTTACAGTGGCGCACGGAATGAGCCGTGAGCGGATAAATATGCACCACAGCGGTGCGGCCAAGCACGTGTCGGCAGACCTTATGCCGGCTGAGGAACTTGCGGAGATATTCAAAAAGCATCTCACGATTACCAATATAATTTCCAACGACACCATGTATCAGGTCGCCGGTAAGGAAAGCACTACCTCGGCCGGCGAACATACATTCGGTTGGTGCAGCCCGTCACTTTTCGCCTGATTTCCACGACCGAATTTTAAAGCCGGTACATAATTCCATCAAAGATATGGCGAGAGATTTTCTCACGCTGATTTGATGAAATTATGTACCGGCTCTTTTTGCCGTTCGTTGAAAAATGAAAAAAGCGCCTCTGAAAAGCACCGAGTCATCCGCTGCGCGGCTGACCCGCCTCTCCCTGACAGGGGAGGCAATGAGGTGCGGTGCAAAACACAACACAGCACTTACGTTACGCGAAACGTCATGGTTTCTGCCATTGTCTCGAACCGGGCAACCGCAATAAGCGTATCCGTGACTGCGTCAATGCGCTACTAAAAAACCGTGTATTGACAAACGGAGGGTTATGTAATAGAGTGAGACTATACAATGTGTTAATAAATAATCATTACAGCGTGCCAAACAGACGCTGAATTTTCGACAGATGAGCTTTTGTCATCACATCCCCCCCGAGTCAAGGTCCCCATCATGTAATATCTGCGCCCGGCACGGCCGGTGAGCGCATTTATGATAATTAAGGAAGAGGAGAATTTGATTATGGCACAACTCAGACCCAAGATCGTCAAGCTTGCAAAGGTGATCGGCGGCGTTTCCGGTATGGTCGTCAAGATCGACGAGAACGCGCCCGAATACTACTGCATGGCGAACATCGTTTCCGATGACGAGGCAGACATTGCCATCGCCGCCGGCCTGCGCAAGGAGCGCACGGCCGAGTACCTTGCAAAGAAGGTCGGCAAAACCGTCGAGGAGATAAAGCCCCTGCTCGATAACCTCGTCTACTACGGCATTTTCCGCCGCACGCTTGACGAAAAGCTCGGCGAGGACGTCTATTACATGCAGATCTTCGCGCCCGGCATACTGGAAATGATGGTCAACAACAAGGAGCTTATGGCCGCCCACCCCGAGGTCGGCAGAGCCTTTGAGGAGTACACGCGCGTGCGCATGCAGCTGCTCGGCCCCGTGCTTCCCAACGGCTATGGCCTGATGCGCGTTATCCCCGTCGAGAGCGCGATCAAGGACATCCCCGGCGTGAGCGACTACGAAAAGCTTTCGTACTACCTGAATAAGTACGACACCTTCTCCGTCTCGCCCTGCTCCTGCCGCGCATCGCGCACCAGCATCGGCGACGGCTGCGGACATCTTGACGAGGACATGTGCGTCCAGATGGGCAAGGGTGCAGAGCACTACATCCGCTCGGGCCGCGCGCGCCGCATAACGCGCGAGGAGGCGATGGAGATCATCCTGCGCGCCGAGGAAAACGGCCTGATGCACGATATCCCCAACATCGAGGAGGCAGGCGACAGCGCCGCTATCTGCAACTGCTGCTCGTGCGCATGCTTCGGCCTGCGCGCAGGACTCATGTTCGGTGCGCGCGACGCCATCCGCTCGAACTTCGTCGCCGAGATCGACGAGGCAAAGTGCGTCGCCTGCGCCCAGTGCGTCGAGACCTGCCCCGGCAATGCGCTCAAGCTCGGCCAGAAGCTGTGCTCGAGCGAGGACCTCACTCCTCCGGGCTACGCAAAGCTGACAAACACTGTTTTTGTAAAGAAAACCTTCAATCCCGATTACCGCGAGAATTTCAAGGACACCCTTGACACCGGCACCGCTCCCTGCAAGGCAGCCTGCCCCGCGCACGTTCCCGTTCAGGGCTATCTGAAGCTCGCCGCTCAGGGCAGATATACCGACGCCCTTGAGCTTATAAAAAAGGAGAACCCCTTCCCGGCGGTCTGCGGCCGCATATGCAACAAGCGCTGCGAGGACGAGTGCACGCGCGCAAGCGTTGACGAGGCCGTTGCGATCGACGAGGTCAAGCGCTTTATCGCCGACCACGACCTGCACGAGGACACGCGCTTCGTGCCCAAGATGGTCAACCAGATCGGCCGCCCGTACACCGAGAAGATCGCCGTCATCGGCGCAGGCCCTGCCGGCATGAGCTGCGCATACTACCTCGCGAACAAGGGCTACCCCGTCACCGTTTTCGACCGCAACCCCGTGCCCGGCGGCATGCTGACCCTCGGCATCCCCAACTTCCGCCTTGAAAAGGACGTTCTCAACGCCGAGATCGATATTCTCAAGGATATGGGCGTCACCTTCAAGTGCGGCGTCGAGGTCGGCAAGGATATCACCATCGAGCAGCTGCGCAGCGAGGGCTACAAGGGCTTTTACCTCGCCATCGGCGCACAGAAGTCGCAGTCGCTGCGCATCGACGGCGAGGAGCTTAGCGGTGTGTTCGGCGGCGTTGACTTCCTGCGCGAGGTAAACCTCGGCAACAAGCCCGAGATCGGCGAAAGCTGCGCAGTCGTCGGCGGCGGCAACGTCGCAATGGACGTGTGCCGCGCGGCGGTGCGTCTGGGCGCAAAGAACACCTACATAATCTATCGCCGCTCGGCCGACGAGCTGCCTGCCGACCCCGAGGAGGTCAAGGAGGCTATGGAAGAGGGCGTGCAGTTCCGCTTCCTCAACGCGCCCGTCGCCATCGAGGGCAAGGACGGCAAGGTGTCCGCTCTCAAGGTCGAGATCATGGAGCTTGGCGAGCCGGACGAGAAGGGCCGCCGCAAGCCCGTCGGAACCGGTAAGTTCGAGACGATCGCGGTCAGCTCCGTCATCGCGGCCATCGGCCAGGTCGTTGATTGGGGCACGCTCGACGTCGGCGCGCTGGAGACCACGAAGAAGGGCACCGCCATAGCCGACGGCCTGACCTATCAGACCGCTCAGCCCGATATTTTCGTCGGCGGCGACTGCTACACGGGACCTAAGTTTGCCATCGACGCGATAGCGGCCGGCAAGGAAGCGGCCATATCGCTGCACCGCTATGTGCATCCCGGCCAGACCCTCACCATGGGCCGCGACAGGCGCGTTTACAAGGCTCTGGACAAGGAGCACGCACTGCTGGATATATCGCACTTTGACCACGGCAAGCGCCAGATGCCCGGCTACAACGAGGCAAAGGCCAAGACCTTCGCCGACGCGCGCGTGACCTTCACCGAGGAGCAGGTGCGCAAGGAGACCGCGCGCTGCCTCGGCTGCGGTGCGACAAAGGTCGACGAGTATCTGTGCATCGGCTGCGGTCTGTGCACCACCAAGTGCAAGTTTGACGCGATCCACCTTAAAAAGGTGCGCGACTGGCACGCCGGCACCTTCGAGACCATGCCCATCAAGGTCGCAGAGGGACTTGTCAAGCGCGCAGGCGGCTTGGTCAAAAACGCGGTGAAAAAATAATGCACGAGCTTGGAATTTGCGATGCGCTGCTGAAAATGCTGCGCAATGTCGCCGAGGAGGAAAAGCTTGAAAACGTGCAAAGCATCACCGTCGAGGTGGGGACGCTCTCCGGAGTCGTCCCCCGCTTCCTGAGCGACTGCTGGCAGGCCGTCATCGACGGCACGGAGTTTGACGCTGTCGATATGATCGTCGAGACCGTCGAGGGCGAGGCTCAGTGCATCGAATGCGGCGAGCGCTTCGTCGCCGACCTCGAGCGTCTGCGCTGTCCAAACTGCGGCGGCAATAAGCTGACCCCCGTCTCCGGCACCGACCTCACCCTCAAAGAGATTTTAGAGGCGAATTGACGCAGCTACGGATACGGTTATCTCTGGTGGCCCGGTATCGAAGCTACCGACGAAACCGTGCGTGCCTCTCGTAACGTGAGTGCATTGCTGAGTTTTTGCACCGCACCCTTGTAGGGAACGGATTTATCCGTTCCGCATGTACCGACTTCGTCGGCAATTCAAATCTATAATCGTAGGGGCGGTCACAGACCGTCCCTTTTGCCTTCCCCTGCGTAGCCTGAGGGGAAGGTGTCACCTTTGGTGACGGATGAGGTGTTATTATATCTGCGGTGCTAACCGCCACATTTTTTCAGAGGCGGTTTCATATTGTGCCGATACATTTATTGCGGTTGTCCGACCGGTGAGTGCAGGCAAACCCATAACAAACGGAACAGGCAAGCCTGTTCCCCACACAATAATGTAGCGCCTACGGCGCGGATATAATAACACCTCATCTGCCGCAAGCGGCATCTTCCCCTCAAGCTCCGCAAGGGGAAGACAATGACGAAACCTCGACTGCGTACCGTTACATTAACTGCGGCAGTAGGTGCAACAGGCGGAACGGATAAATCCGTTCCCTACATGGTGCGGTGCAAAACTCAGCATCGCACTTGCGTTACGCGAAACGTCACGGTTTCCTCCATTGTCCCGAACCGGGCAACCGGAGATATATGTATCCGTAGCAGCCCCAATTCGCCTCTAAAAAGTAAAAACAAAAGACCGCAGCTTGAGCTGCGGCCTTTTGTTTTGGAGAAATAGAGAGGATATATGTCGGGAGGAAGAGAGAGAACCCTCCCGATAAAGGAGAAGAAACATAGCGTGGTTATTGCTTCGGAATGCCGGAGGCTCCGAATTCGCTGACGCCGTTCGTCCCGGACTCGGGCTTCGACTCGTCGAAGGTGATATTCAGCGTCGCGTACTCGCCGCCGCGATAGACGACGATGTCGGTGCTTTGACCGGCTTTGAAGTTTTTGACCGCGGCATTGAGGTCGGAGTAGCCTCCGATGGCCTCGCCGCCGACTTCGGTGATTATATCGCCGGCAGCCAGCCCCGATTTCTCGGCGCATCCGCCGGATTCGACGTTGTACACATACGCGCCCTCGGGCATGTTGTAGTACTGCGCATACATTGATGTGTAGCGGTTGTCGATGTTGACGCCCATATAAGCCTTGCCGCTGACGTAGCCCTTGGTGATGAGCTCGTTTGCGATATCGGCTGCGTCGTTTATCGGGATCGCAAAGCCCAGACCCTCAACTCCGTAAGAGCCGACCTTTGCCGTTGCAATGCCGATGACCTCGCCGCTTTCATTGTAAACAGGTCCGCCGGAGTTGCCGGAATTGATGGCGGCATCGAACTGGAACATGTTTATCGGGGCGCTGCTGTGGTCGGTCGTGATGCTGCGGTCAAGCGCGCTGACACGGCCTGAGGTCATCGAAAAATCAAGCTCGCCGAGCGGATTGCCGATGGCAAAAACACTGTCGCCCACTGCGATATCGTCGCTGTTGCCGATCGTGGCCGGAGTCAGATCCGATGCGTCGATCTTCAGCACGGCAACGTCGTTGTCCTCGTCGAAGCCGACGATCTTGGCTTCGTAGCTCGATTTATCCTTGAACAGGACGCTGACCTTGTATCCGCTTTCTTGTGCCGACTCGATAACGTGATAGTTCGTCAGTATATATCCGTCGGCGGTTATTACAAATCCGGTTCCGGCGACCGCGCTTGCGCTCCGCTGGCCGAATATGTTGGCATAGGTGCTTTCAAGCGAAACGCCCACTGTCTGCCGGCAGCCGAGCTCGTATATCTCGTTTGCCGAGGCGGTTTCGGTGCTGACCTTCTTGATGTTGGTCGTGCTGACGATGGGCTTGGTGGCATCACCGGCCGGCGCGTCGGCCGCGATGCTGCCCTTGACTGCGTTCCATGAAATGAAGCCGCCGGCAAGGCCGCCGACGAGTGCGCACACAAGGCACAGACACGCCGTTTTCAGTGTGCCGCTGCGATGTGCGCTGCCCGACTTCTCGCGAGGCTTCTTTTCCTCGGGAGCGTAGTAGTTCGGCACTTCGGTCGCTTCATCCTGCGGGACGAATTCCGCGTCCTCATACAACCGCTGCTCGGGCCGCACAAAGTGATACTCACCGTCAATTCCGGTGTCGTCGGACGAAGCACGTGTTCTTTTGTCTCTGTTATCGTCCATGACGGCCTCCGTCCTTGCTCGTTTCGATCTTGTGAGCTTATAATACACATTCTTTATGACAAAGGCATGAACAAAAAAGAAAAATTCTATAAACACTTATTTTTGGAGGCGCATTGACGCACCTACGGATACATTTATCTCTGGTAGCCCGGTTCGAGGGTGCGGAGGAAACCGTGTGTGCCTCGCGCAACGCAAGTGCGCTGCTGAATTTTGCACCGCACCTTGTAGGGAACGGGCTTGCCCGTTCCGCTTGCCACGGTTTCGTCGGCATAAACCGGTCGGGCTGACGCAAGAAATGTATCGGTCAATGTAAAGGCGCCACTTTATTGTGTAGGGAACAGGCGAGCCTGTTCCGTTTGTTATAGTTTTGCCTGCACTAAAATCCATAGCTGTAGGGAACGGATTTATCCGTTCCCTACAGGCGACCGGTGGCCGCAGCGGAGAGCTAATAGCTGATAGTTAATAGATTTTTATTCAACCCCTCGGCAGCAAAGCTGCCTGCTCCCCTTGACAGGTGAGCCAATGTGGTGCGGCGGAAAACTCAGCACCGCACTTGTGTAGCGCGAGAGTTTTTCGGTTTCGTCGGTAGCCTCGACACCGGGCTACCAGAGATATATGTATCCGTAGCTGCGTCAAAGCGCCACTAAAAAAGAAAAAAATCGAGAGGACGGACGAACCGTACTCTCGGTTTTTTTCTCGATTGGGACTTAGCCCTCGATTGCCTCTGCGGGGCACTGAGCTGCGCACGCACCGCACTCAAGGCACTTGCTGGGGTCGATCTCGTAGTGAAGCTCGCCCATAGAGATAGCTTCGGCAGGGCACTGAGCTGCGCATGCGCCGCAGGACAGGCACTCGTCGGTAATTACAAAAGCCATGATGTAACCTCCATAAGAAATTTGCTCAATAGGAAATCAGGTCTTTGCCTATGTCTTGCAAGTGCATTGTAACACATAATCGCAAAAATGCAAATGTAAATTTGCAGTTAATAACTATTATTTTTGCAAATTGGCAATAATCCCGTATACGACAGTATCGGCGCGGCCGATATACTAAAATATAAGCTGACGAGAATTGAACCCATATCGCCTGTCAGCGCGCCCTTTCGGCTGTTTTCGCTTTTTTTGTCTTGATGGGCGCCGGCCCACCTGCACCAAAGGAAGCCGAAAATATCTCGAAAAGCACAGATGACAGATGCTTTGCCTGTCAGCTTACCCAAGGGGGAACGAAACTTTGAAGAACAACGAGAAATTCACCGAAAAGGCCGAGGGCGCGATCGAGCAGGCGCGGCTTGCCGCGTTCGGCCTCGGCCACAGCTATGTGGGAACGGAGCATTTGCTGCTGGGCATACTGCGCGAGCGCGCCGGACTCGGCGCGAGAATACTGCGCGACCGCGGTCTGAGCGAGCACAGCCTGAAGGACGCAATAAGCCGCGCAAACGGAACCGGCGAGCCGGGCGTTCCGACGCAGGGACTCACAAAGCACGCATGGCAGGCGATCGAAAAAGCGGCAGCGGACGCTGCACGGTTAGGCCACAGCTATATCGGCACAGAGCACCTGCTGCTGGGCATACTGCGCCAGCCCGACTGCGGCGGCGCGCGTGCGCTGGCAGCGGCAGGGCTGAGCGTAAACGATATCTACACCGATATCCTTGCCGTGTTCGGAACAGGCTCCTTCAAGCCGCGCAGTCAGCCGCCAGTGCAGCCGAAGGCTACAGTTAAGCACAGCGAAACGCGCATTCTCGATCAGTACAGCCGCGACCTCACGCTGCTTGCCGCCTCGGGAAGCTTCGACCCCGTCATCGGCCGCGACGAGGAGATACGCCGCAGCGTTCAGATCCTCTCGCGCCGCAGCAAGAATAACCCCGTGCTCATCGGCGAGCCGGGCGTGGGCAAGACGGCCGTGGCAGAGGGCATAGCCGCTTATATCGCAGGCTCCGACGCGCCCGACAGCATGGCCGGCAAGCGCCTTGTTGCGCTCGACCTTCCGGCGCTGCTTGCCGGAACAAAGTACCGCGGTGATTTCGAGGAGAGAGTCAAGGCGGTGCTCAAGGACGTGAAAAAGGCCGGAGACGTGATACTTTTCATCGACGAGATGCACACCATGATCGGCGCGGGCAGCGCCGAGGGCGCGATCGACGCGGCAAACATCCTAAAGCCGGCGCTCGGCCGGGGCGAGGTGCAGATAATCGGCGCGACCACGCCCGAGGAGTACCGCCGCCATATCGAAAAGGACGCAGCGCTCGAGCGCAGATTCCAGCCGGTGAAGGTAGCCGAGCCGTCGCGCAGCGACAGTCTGAAAATGCTCGGCGCGGTGCGCCAAAGCCTTGAAAAGCACCACGGTGTGAAGATATCCGACGCTGCGCTCACGGCGGCGGTCGATCTCTCCGTGCGGTATATAAACGACCGATTCCTGCCAGACAAGGCCATCGACCTTGCCGACGAGGCAGCCGCGCACATCCGCGTTTCCGGCGGCGGTCTGGTAACGGCCGAGGATATCGCCGCAGTAGTGTCGCTGTGGACGGGCATACCCGTGGCAAATCTCAGCGCCGACGAGACAAAGCGTCTGCGCAATATGGAGAGCATACTCCACCGCCGCGTCATCGGCCAGAACGAGGCCGTCACGGCCGTGTCGCGCGCTATCCGCCGCGGCAGAGTGGGGCTGTCAGACCCCAACCGCCCGATAGGAAGCTTCCTGTTCCTCGGCCCGACGGGAGTGGGCAAAACCGAACTGTGCCGCGCCCTTGCCGAGGCTGTTTTCGGCGAAAGCGAGGCGATGATAAGGCTCGACATGTCCGAATACATGGAAAAGCACGCGGTCAGCAAGCTCATCGGCTCGCCGCCGGGCTATGTCGGCTATGAGGACGGCGGCCAGCTCACCGAGCGCGTGCGGCGCAAGCCGTGGTCGGTCGTACTGTTTGACGAGATCGAAAAGGCGCACGAGGACGTGTGGGGCATCCTGCTCCAGATCATGGACGACGGCAGGCTCACCGACTCCGCCGGGCGCGTCGTGAGCTTCCGCAACACGATCATCGTAATGACCTCGAACGTCGGCGCAAAGTCGATAAGCGACGGCCGGCCGCGCATGGGCTTTACGCCCGACGGCGGCGATGAGGCTCAGCTCATGCGCGCGCGCATAAACGAGGAGCTGCGCCGGACCTTCAAGCCCGAGTTTTTGAACCGCATCGACGAGACGATCGTTTTCCGAAGGCTCAGCCGCGCCGAGATACGCAGCATCGCCGAGCGCATGCTGCTGACGGTGGCCGAGCGCTTCAAGGCGCTTGGTATGACGCTTTCCGTGCCCGATCAGGTCGTGGATTTTCTCGCCGAGCGCGGCTACGACGAGAAATACGGCGCGCGTCCGCTACGCCGCGCGATACGCAGCATGATCGAGGACAAGGCCGCCGAGCTTATGCTTACCGACAGCCTTGGCCGCGGCGACACCGTGCAGGCGCGTATCGACGGCAACAAATTGATTTTGACAAAGCACGGCGTTTAGTTTATAATGCTTTCCATGATTTTTACGGAGGACAATTATGGACAAGCAGAGGTTTATAAATAAAGTCAATACGCGCTGCGAATATAATAAATATAATCATATTTTTGTGACCGACGTAGAGCCTGAAAGCGCCGTCGTCGAGGCCGAGCTTCGCCCCGAGTCGTTAAATCTCCTCGGCATGGCGCACGGCGGCTTCGTGTATTCCATGTGCGATGTCGCCGCCGGCGTCATTATCGCCCAGTACGCCGATAAGTTCGTAACGCTCAGCGGCAACCTGTATTTCATGCGTCCGAGCAAGGGCAAAAAGCTCCGCTGCGAAGCGCGAATAATAAAGCGCGGCCGCACCGTCAACGTCGTTGACACCTGCGTTTTTGACGACAGCGGCGCCGTCACCGCCAAGGGCACGTTTGAGATCTATATAATGGAGTAAGCTGACGAAACAAAAAAAGAGTGCAGACACTGTCTGCACTCTTTTTTACATTAATTTACATTCGGGCTCTTTTGAAACCTGTCAGGGCTTTACGGAGTCTGCAATGCTGCCGAGGTAGCCCTTGAGGCCGTCAACAAAGGTCTTGGGGGTCTTGAGTATGCCCTCGACGTCGCCCTTGTCGTATGCCCGGCCGATATCCTCGAGCATGCCGACGAAATCGTCGGTCGCGCTCTCAACGCCGGCCTCGACCTTATCGCCGTAATTCCAAAGGTTTTCGAGCTTATCGACGTCAACGCCGATCTTCTCGCCGACGGTCGCCTTGATCTCGCCGAGCTTTGCGGAAACTGTCGCATGTGTCTTTTCAACTGCGGATGCTACGCTGCTGTCTGCCGTGTTGTTGTCGGCAAGGCTTACGGGAGCAAAAACGACTGCCAGAAGCAGAACCGCTGCCAGTGCCGCCGCAAGAATCATAACAGCATTCTTTTTAAGAGTGTTGGTCATAATTTTCCCTCCATTTTTGCGGTTTTTGTTTAAAACTATACTTTTTCCTCTTGATAATATAGATTAAACCATATCATGGAGCGGATTGCAAGAGTTTTTTATTGATTTTAATAAATATTTTCCAAACAGGCAGTTTTTGTCCCAGAGCAAACGCCAGCTCGCCGAAGAATATGCCGCCGATAACGTCGGCGATGACGTGCTGCTTGACAAACAGCGTTGACAGGCAAATGAGTGCGGCGCAGACGCCGCAAAAGACCTTGAACCATGTTTTTGCGTCCGGCGTGCGCAGCGACTGACGGAACACGAGGTAGGCAAACAGGCAGTGCATCGACGGGAAGCAGTTTGTCGGCGTGTCTAACGAGTACACGACCGACAGCGCCCATGTAAAGCCGCCGGCATCGGCGGAAAGCTCGGGGCGCGCGATGCAGCTGGGAAGCGCGAGGAATATCACGCCGCAGATGATATCGGCGATAATGACGCCCGAGGCAAAGCGGCAGCACAGCTCTTCGTCCTGCCGCGCGATGAGCAGCAGCCCCATGCCCCAGAACACGAATGTTCCGACGTAAACGACCACCCACTCGGGGCGCAGCGGTATCAGCGCGTCAAGCCCGAGCGTCACGTCAAACGCGCGCGAGAAATCCGCCAGACTCTTTGTGCCAAGCCACACCGCGGCGTGCATTGCCGCGATAGCAAGCAGCGGCACAACGGAGTACTTATGTATTATCGTCGTTTTTTGCATATACTTCTCCTGAGCTGTAAGCTGACGAGAGCCGATACGTGTTCGACTCTCGTCAGCTTAACTGTATGATTCGAGACCGTACAGCAACTATAACCCCTACTTCTCGCCCCTGTCAAGGGTTTTTAGTGGCGCTTTACCGCACCTACCGATATGCATATCTCTGGTGGCCCGGTATCGAAGTTGCCGACGAAACCATGGTTGCCCGCACTTTTTCAGAGGCGCATTGGCGCAGCTACGGATACATTTATCTCTGGTTGCCCGGTT
>ULVT01100166.1_pt1 | contig 12629 bp, 8 predicted proteins | sample 1959701 | NCBI WGS metagenome assembly ULVT01 (sample SAMEA4835793, study PRJEB28245) | human gut metagenome | biome: gut microbiome; material: fecal sample | place: Denmark | collected 2008
CGTTCTCTCCGATGAGATAGAACGCTCTTGCAACATCGTCTATATATACAAAGTCATAATTCTGTGTGCCGCTTGTGAACTGTAAAGGCTCATCGTTTATAATCTTTCTGATGGTCGTATTTACAAAACGGGGTGAAAGCTCACCTGCACCGTATGCGTTGGTTATCTTTGCCCAGCAAAGATCTATACCTATCTGTGCGGCAACGCTCATGCACATTGTATGAGCAACAAGTTTACCGCTTCCGTATATGTAGCCGGCACCGGGCTTATTACCCTGTCTGAATGCGGCTGATATTGTTTCATGCTCCATTATAGAGCCGGCACATACAAACTTCTTGCAGTCCATATCCTTTGCCACACGCAGACAATCTACCGTCCACTGAGCATTATTAAGCTGTAAAGCGGTGTCTGCTCTCGCAGGGCCTGCCGAGCCTACCCATGCAAAGTGATAGAATACATCAATATCACGGTCAGGGATAATATCGGCGAGCTTTGACGATTCGGAAAGCTCGTGAGCCACAAATCTTACATTTTTGGGTATGTTGTTATTGCAACCGTCACGGTCAAGTGCGATTACCTCAACATTATTCTTTACCAATTCACGCACAAGCGCACTTCCGACAAAGCCATTTGCACCTGTAACAAGAGCTTTTTTCATTACTTTACCTCCAGATATTCGTTTATCTGCTTTTCCATAACAGCACTAATGTCGCCGCCTGAAAGATATACCTTGCTCCACTCGGTCACCTTTTCGATAGCGTCGGAAATATGCCAGCGGGGACTCCATCCGAGTACACGCTTTATTCTTGAGCAATCGAGCTTAAGAAAATTAGCCTCGTGGGGAGCGTTCTTATCCGCAACGTTTTTCCACGAAGCACCGTCGCCCCAGTGTGAACAGAACAGATCGACAAGCTCGCCTGTAGCGGCGCAGTCGCAATCATCCGGACCGATATTATAATTACCGGCTAGGCTCTTGTCCTCATACTGCTTCATCGCAAGTACAAGATATGTAACGACCGGCTCGAGAACGTGCTGATAGGGACGTGTCGAATAAGGATTTCTTACTGTTATCTCCTGCTTAGCCTCCATTGCTCTTACGCAATCGGGGATGATCCTGTCCTTTGCAAAGTCGCCGCCTCCGATAACGTTACCTGCACGGCAGGTCGAAACCGCAATGTCACGGTTATAGAAGAACGACTTAATATAAGAGCTTGTTACAAGCTCCGAGCAGCTCTTTGAGTTGGAATAAGGATCATAGCCGTCAAGTGCGTCATTTTCACGGTATCCCCACTCCCATTCGTTGTTCTTGTAAACCTTATCGGTGGTTACGTTTACGAATGATTTCACGCTGTCGCACAGCCTTACAGCCTCGCATATATTGACAGTACCCATAACATTTGTTTCGTATGTGTAGACAGGCTCTGCGTAGCTTTCTCTTACTATGGGCTGTGCCGCCATATGAATTACTATTTCGGGGCGGTACTTCTGCATTGTTTCGTTCAGCTTTGCAAGATCTCTTATATCGCCGATAACCGAAACTATTTCCTTTTCTACTCCGGAAAGCTCAAAAAGAGAGGGTGTTGTGGGGGGATTGAGAGAATAACCGATAACTTTTGCTCCTGCCATAGAAAGTAATTTGCACATCCAGCTTCCCTTGAAGCCTGTGTGACCTGTTATCAGTACAGTTTTACCCTTGTAAAATGACATATCCATATTGATTTTTCCTTTACGAATTAATGATATTTTCGCCGCTTTCATCTCTGACCTCGGCTAACAGTATTGTTTCAATAACAATAGCCGAATTGGCGGGTTTAATTATTCTGAAGGTGTATTTGTCGCACATTTTCTCTATCATAGGCTTAATCTCAAAGAAATCGTTTGCCGAATGATAAATGCTGATGAGAAGTATCGGGTGCTGAGTGCGGATGGTTTCGACAGCGCCCTTGAGCAGCAGCTGCTCACCTCCCTCGATGTCAACCTTTATAAGACCGACCTCGAGATTGTTTTCCCGTACATAATCATCAAGAGTAATAACGGGAACTTCGATATGATTCGGATAATTATAACCGGGACGTTCAACAAGTGAATTGCAGGAATTGCGCTCGCCCAGACTGAATGTTGCCGTGCCGCTTTTCTCGCCCAGTGCTTTGCTTACAGGCACTATGTTCTCTAACTGATTCAGCCTTATCGTTTCACGGATAATATCCATATTTGAGGGAGAAGCCTCAAATACATGAATACTCTTATCCGTATATGACGAGAACAGAAGCGCCGTGTCACCGACATATCCGCCTGCGTCGATTATATCCTTATTTCTCACACTGTCCAGTGTGGTCAGCTCGTCAATAGCGTATTTTGAATAGAAAACACTGCTGTCAAACTGGTTAACGGGGAGGTAATAACCGTTGTAATAATAAAGATTATCGTTCAACTTTACTATCTTTGAGCTGAATTCATCATTCATACGAACGAATTCTTCCTGCTCACGCTGTGTATAGACATCCTGCAAGGACTTGTTGCCGTCCGCTATCATTCCCATACGATGAATTATATCGGAAACGGTATTTCTGCTCTCGTTGTCAAGTCCGCTTATAAGTGCGCTGAACCGTTGTGCGCTGTCCTCTCTGTTCATAGCGTCACTGAACAATTTTGCCAGAGCTTCACGTTCACCGGGATGAAAATACAATTTTCTGAGATATGACTGCCTTTTGAACAGATTCATCTCACGGCGGATTGTATTTGCCGTATTCTCTGCATCAAGCAGAGATTGTGCATACTCGCCCGTCTTTGAGGTTTTATCAAAGCCTGCGGCAACGCTGTCCGAAAGTGACTTAATATCAGCCGAGATGCTTTTGTTATCTGACGATAAGCCGTTAAGCGCATCTGCATACTCGCCCGTCTTTGAGGTCTTGTCGAAGCCTGCGGTTACGCTGTCCGAAAGTGACTTAATCTCAGCCGAGATGCTTTCGTTATCTGACGATAAGCCGTTAAGCGCATCTGCATACTCGCCTGTTTTCGAGGTTTTATCAAAGCCTGTGGCAACGCTGTCCGAAAGCGACTTAATCTCAGCCGAGATGCTTTCGTTATCTGACGATAAGCCGTTAAGCGCATCCGTATACTCGCCCGTCTTTGAGGTCTTGTCAAAGCCTGCGGCAACGCTGTCGGAAAGCGACTTAAGCTCAGCCGAGATGCTTTTGTTATCTGACGATAAGCCGTTAAGCGCATCCGCATACTCGCCCGTCTTTGAGGTCTTGTCGAAGCCTGCGGTAACGCTGTCCGAAAGTGACTTAATATCATCGGAAAGCGAGTTGTTGAACGCTTTTATTTCTCCTGCGTGCTTATTGTTTTCAGATATGCCGTTTTCAATAAGTTCGACAATGTGCTTATCGCTATCGGAAAAACGCTTGTCGCTGTCGGTTATACAACCGAGTATTTTCTCTGTGTGATGTGAAATACAGCCGATAAGTTCACCGGATATTCCGGCAGATTTCTCTGATATTTCGTTACTCAGTTTTTCGCCGATACACTCATTTTGCTTTTTCAGATTTTCAATATCAAATTTTATTTCTTTGAGCTTTGATGCGGTAGACTCACCGAATTTAACCTGATTATCTTCCAATGTACGCAACGATTGACGGCACAGTTTTATCTGCTCCGCATTATCACGGCATATATCCTTGCAAGTATTCAGGCTGTTTTCAAGAAAACCGAGCATTTCACAAAGCTGTGCAAAATGCTCGCTTTCTGTCTGCCTTATCTCGTTGTTGAGCTTTATTGTCTTGTTGCGTGACATCGGAAATAATCTTCCGAAAAATCCCGCAAGTTTATCGGATAATTCACCCATTATTTCCAAATCTTCCAGGGAGCATTGTTGTTGTTCCACATTTTCTCAAGCTGTTCTTTTTCTCTTACAGTATCCATACACTGCCAGAAGCCTGTATGCTTATATGCCATAAGCTCACCAAGCTTTGCTACTGTTTCAAGGGGCTTCTTTTCAAGAACGGTTTCGTCGCCGTCTATGTAATCGATGAATTCGGGCTGACATACCATATAGCCGATATTGATAAGGCTTCCGTCGCCGGATGTCTTTTCACGGAATTCATTTATTCTTCCGCTTTCATCAATATCAAGAACACCGAATCTCTGTCCGGGGTTGTAAGCCGACATTGTTACCAGCTTTCCGTGACTTTTATGGAACTCGACAAGCTCGGCTATATTGACATCGGAAACGCCGTCACCGTATGTCAGCATAAACGGCTCGTTGCCGATATACTCCTTTATACGCTTTACACGTCCACCGGTCATTGTGTTAAGACCTGTGTCCACTACGGTAACCTTCCAGTGTTCCGAGCTGTTGCGGTGAACAATCATCTCGTTTTTGCCGCTTGTGAAGTCAAATGTAATATCGGATGTATGCAGGAAGTAGTCTGCAAAATATTCCTTTATAACGTGCTGTTTGTAGCCTGCGCAGATAATGAATTCATTGAAGCCGTAAGAAGAATAGAGCTTCATTATGTGCCATATTATCGGCATACCGCCAAGCTCAACCATAGGCTTTGGCTTGAACTGGCTTTCTTCGCTGATTCTAGTGCCGAAACCTCCGGCGAGTATTACAACTTTCATTTTTCCTCCTGTGTGCTGTTAAGACGTGTTACTTTACTGCTATCTATTTCAGGATGATCTGCTATGAAGTCATCCGTATAAACGTCTGAATAAAGTCCTCTGAGACCCATAGGATTAACGGATATAATCTCTGTATCCGGATAGAAGCGTTCAACAAACGCCTTGACCTTCTGATAACCGTCTAACCAGTGTGGAACACTTGTCTTTGCTACAAGATCCGACAATCTCTGCTTGCTGCCGTCAAAATATCCCGCATTGGTGCAGTCGCAACCAACAAGATAAATTCTTTTCGCATTGGTAAAGAGCGCAAAGTGGATAGCCTGGAACGCAATTGAATAGAATGCCATAAGGGGATAGAATTCTATATTAATATGTATATCCTCACTGGGAGCCGCCTGGAAGAATCTTCTACCGTTATTCTCTCTGATAATCTTCTCTGATACCTGGAATTTATCTCTGTATTCACCGGTAGAATACTGACCGAAGAACTTGACAAAATCGTATTCCTTCAGCTTTTCAAACCACGGAGCACGGCTTTCGTAATCGGTAGTAAAATAGTAATCAATATCAACATCAGGATTTAAGAATGAAGCATTCATACCTATATGTACAGCACCGGGAATGGGTTTGTAGTATCTCATCGAAGGTCCTGATGCCATTACAACAACATCTCTGCCGGTATTGATATTTCTGAACTCGCCGAATGACTTCTTATGAGTTTCGTGTATCTCATTTGCAAGGCAGGCAATATTGAGATTAATATTTGAAGTGAGCGTTTTTGCATCCCATATATCCTTGCGAAGACTGGTAGCGATGATAGGAGACTTAGCAACCGCTGCCTGTACGCTCTTGGGAGCAGCACTCTGACAAACCTTTACGGTTCTTGCAAGCAGCACGCTGTGTTCTGTAGACTTTTTCTGAAGATCGTTAACAGAAGCAACCAGTGCGCCGAGTCTTTCCTCGTTTCGTAAAGCAACACGATATGCAGGGAAGGCGTTTCTCATTATCTTCTTTAAAACGCTTTCGACTTTTTGGGGCTTTTTGGGAGCAGCCGCTGTTTTTGCAGGAGCAAGCTTGCACTTTGCGGCATTGGTTTCTCTGAAGAATACAAGCTGATTTTCCTTTACCTTGTACTTTCTCTGCTTTAATACCCAGTATATGAAGATACCGTAAAGAACCTCAGACATATAGCCTGGCGTTCTCATTTTGGTACCCTGATATTTTGACAAATCAAATCTTTTTATGAATTCGAACAGTACGCCGAATTCAAATGTACAGAAGCGGTTGAACAGCTCTTTTGACATTACAAAGCAGTTATACGCATAGTACTTCTTTGAAGCCATATATTCCTCGGCAGCCTTAGAATATTCGGGGTAAAGCTCATCAACCAGCTTAAGTGTAAGCTCAGGTGCGCTTTTATCAAATAAATGCTCCTGAATCATGAATATATCTTTGATGCAATGTGCACGTTTTCCGCCAAAAAGGAAATCCATCTCATCAACATCCATGCTTCCGCCTGTGATAAGATCGTATTTCTTTATCTGCTTTGCCATATTGTCATAATCATTCAGACCATACTTTTCGATGCTCTCTTCATTGAGCATATTTTCGATTATGTAGCCTCTTGAGCATTGGTCAAACTTCTTATTGCTGAATGAAAGATAACGTCTGTAGTGGCAAAGGCCGTAGTAATTTACATCGGCATTCTTCCACGCCCAATACTGAACACTCAGCTCCGAGAAATACTTTGCAAGATCGGAGATATTGTCGCCGGTGTCATCGCCGTTCATCTTAAGGAAGCATCTTGCCGAGCCTGCATTACACTTATAGTTTTCGAATATACGGTTACCTATCACAGCGCTGTCAAGATCCATCCTGTGCGAAACGAAAATCTTGATGTCATCGTTAGGTTTCTTGTATGACAGGGTACGTTGTGCAAGGGTATTTGCATCGGGATCTGCTTCGGTGTTCTTGAAGTATACAATCTGGCGCTCAAGGAACTTGCAGTCGGTGTGATGCTGAAGATACCACATATAAACGCCGTATACAATCTCACCCATATAACCTGTGGCTCTGAGCTTGTTACCCTCATAGCCGGTGGTGTCAAACTGTTTATCAAACTCAAATAGTATGTCAAAAAGCACCTTGTTGTATTCGTTGAATATCTTCTTTGACATTACAAAGCAGTTATAGCCTCTGTAATACTTTGAGGCAAAATACTCATTCATAGATTCAACAAGCTCGGGGTGCCTGTCTTCTATTATCTTTATCAATGTATCAATAGCTATAGGATCGACAAGATTTCTTGATGCATACCATAACTCCTTTACACTGTTTCTGGGACGTACTCTGGTGATCTTTGTCGTATCAAAAGCCTTGCCGACAATAACGTCATAGGATGAGATCTCCTTCTCCATCTTTGACTTATTGAAAAGCTGATATAACTCTGCGGTGCGTACCGAAAGGTTGTTTTCCATTCGTACATCGTAGTCATTGCCCGGCATAAAGGAATCCATAAACGAAAGATACCTTCTGTAGTGACAAAGTCCGTAATAATCCGCATCATAATTTTTCCACGCCCAGTACTGAACTGTGTACTCACAAAAAGAAATTCTTTTCTCGGATATGTTATCGCCTGTATTGTCGCCCATTATGACATTGCCTTCATCGTTCTCGTCAAGTGCCGCACCGCATCTTACGGGTACATATAAAGGATTGTCAATCACCATACTTTTAAGATCGATTCTGTGTGAAACGAAAATTGCGATTTTTTTGCTGTTGTTTTCACCGCTGTTCATTGAAAATAAAATTCCTTTCTTTTATCTCTTTACTCTTCCCGACGAATTTCCACCGGCAAGATCAAACACATCATTAATTCCGAACAGACAGAAATCCCCTTCAAGCGTCTGATCAAGACAGCCTGCCGCAGCTGCTGTTTCTATAGCGTTTTCAGGCAATATATTGTTATGCAGAGCATAAATAAGTCCTGACGCAAATGCATCGCCGCCGCCTATTCTGTCTGTAATTCTTATATCATATTGTGCAGATGTATAAACCTGCTTTTTTTCGTCATCATAAATGATTCCCGACCAGCCGTTATCACTTGCGGAATAACTCTTTCTCTGTGAGTATGCAACTATTTTACAGCCGAATGTTTCCGCAACGGTCTGAAGGCTCTTTTTATAGCCGTCTGTATCAAGCTGTCCCTTTGTGACATCCGTAGTGCCTGCTTTTATTCCGAACACTATCTCAGCGTCCTCTTCATTTCCTATGCAGACATCAACATATTGCATTATCTCGGTCATTACGGGTCGTGCCTTTTCTGCACTCCACAGCTTGCTTCTGTAGTTTATATCGCAGCTTACGGTAAGACCCGCTTTTTTAGCGGCTTTTACAGCATCGACAGAAATTTTTGCAAGGCTGTCGGAAAGCGCCGGAGTGATTCCCGTAATATGAAACCAATCCGCACCGTCAAATATCTTTTCCCAATCAAACGACGAAGGGTCAGACGACGCTATAGCACTGTTCTTTCTGTCATATATCACCTTTGACGGACGCTGACTTGCGCCTTTTTCAGCGAAGAATATCCCGAGCCTGTCGCCCGTATAAACTATATTATCCGTCTTTACACCGTATCTCATAAGCTCTCTGCAAGCCGCTCTGCCTATATCATTATCGGGAAGTGCGGTCACAAATTCAGCCTCATCTCCAAAATTGCTGAGGGCAACGGCTACATTAGCTTCAGCACCGCAAAACGATGTATTAAGCTCCGGCTTCTGAAACAATTTGTAATATCCGTCGGGCGATAACCTGAGCATTATTTCTCCAAAAGAAACTACCTTCATTATGAACGGTTTTCCTCTCTTTCAAGAAGTGATTTTGTTATAAATGAAACGGGTATCCGCTGTGAAAGCTGAGCGATTGCTGCTGATATACCGCTGTTCTGCTCTTTGGCTACTTGCTCGTCTTCATACGTTTCCATATCTCTGTACGCAAAGTTGCGTTCCTTGAATGAATATCCGTCAACTCCGGCAAGATAAACGGAACTTGCTCCGGATTTTATAAGCAGTGCTATAAGCATAAGTGTAACGTTGTCACGGACAGCTTCTATAGAACACAGCAAAGGCTCGTAGCCTACTGTGTAGCCCGCTTGTGCGTTTATATTAGATGTTATTATCAGCTTGTCTGTTTCTATTCCGCTTAGCTTTTCATAACGTCTTATATTGCTTACAAACACATAATCGCATTTGATCCATTCGGGGCAGTGGTTTACGGAAATCACTATCGCATCGGTAGCTTTGACCTTATCAAAGACCTTCTGCCTTTCAGATTCTACCGATGTTGTCCTGCCGGGTGCGATAATAACAACATTACGTCCTTCGAAAAGTCTGCTGAGATCTGCCTCGGGCGTTTTTTCGCCGCCTGCAGACATATGAGCAGTGTACAGCTTATCTATATATTCTCGGTCATAATTGTCACGCTTTTCAGGCTCTATTTTCGAGAAAATAGCGTTCATACCTTCGTATGTGAGGGTGTTTTTGTTACTGAGGAATCGTGCGTAATTCTGGTGGCATCTGTATTTTGCGGACAGATAGCCGGATAAGGAATAACCCCACGAAGTAGTCAAATAAATAGGTGCTATGGTATTGTCAATCGAACAGAGTATAGGCTCTGTACTGTAATCGGCGTCTGCGGTTTCGTTCAGATATTCCACAAACAGCTCGGTATTGAGATTTCCCGCACCTCTGCCCATACCCATAATACTGCTGTCTATTATCAGATTATGATCGGTATGCAAAGCGGCTAAATACTGAGCGTTTGAGTACGAAAGCTGAAGGTTGTTATGGGAGTGGAAGCCGACAGCTATCTCCTTATCGAGATTATTCTCTATAAGATAAAAGAAACGTGCAACATCCTTCTGTTTCATAGAACCGTGAGAATCAACGATATAAAAAACGTCGGGGCGGAATTTGTTCGCCATACCTATAAGACCGAGGTACTCGGCATCGGAATAGCTGAGAGCTACCATAGGCTGAAAATATACCTTATAGCCCTTGTCCTTGATCCTTCTGCAAAGCTCAACCGCCTGCAAAGCCTGCGACTTGTGGAAGCAAACCCTTATGCAGTCGGGTCCTGTACCGTCATACTGCGGCAGCAGTTCTGCATCATAATCGCCGCAGTTTATCATTACGGCAATCAGAGTATTTTTTCTGTCGGCAGGAAGGATTCTTTTTATAGCGTCAACCGAGGAATACTGCGACTCATCCTCAGAAAAGTCTCCCTTTGACGATAAATAGCCCACCTCGATTATATCAATACCTGCCTGTATAAGACGTTTCACGGTGTCTTTTATGTTTTCGAAACCGAATTTCCAGTTATTTACATATCCGCCGTCACGCAGAGTGCAATCAAGTATCCGTATTTTTTTCATACCCACCTGTAATAATTAATTCTTTTCCCGTTCGAGCTTTGCAGCTATCAGCCTGTTAACCTTTTCAAGATCGTTCTGTGTGTCAACGGCTACTGTTTCGGAATCAACCTCTATGTACTGAACTCTGTAGCCTGCTTCGATAAATCTGAGTATTTCAATATCCTCTATAGATTCGATTTTTCCTCTGGGAGAAGAACAATAGAACTGAAGCGCCTCAGGCTTGAAGCCGTATACGCACACCTGCTTATAATAGCTGTAGTCTATGCTTCCCTTAGGATAAGGAGCGGTGCTTCTGGTAAGATATACGCCTATATTGTCGGCATTCGTTATGACTTTAGGCACTGTGAAGTTTACTACATCAACAGGATCCTTTATCTTAGTCATAAGATTCGTGATCTGCAGATCGGGATTCTCGAAGAAAGGATATACCGCCTTGTTTATTGTTTCCGGCTCGATCATAGGCTCATCGCCCTGTATATTGACATATAAATCCGCAGGAATTTTTCTTGCGACCTCGCCTATACGGTCTGTTCCTGTCTTGTGAGTATCGGAGGTCATTATTACATTAATGTCGTTTTCCTTGCAGGCATTGTAAATACGTTCATCATCGGTGGCAACATACACCTCTGTCAGAGTTTCGGCTTTTATGGCTCTGTTGTATACCCACCATATCATCGGCTTTCCGCATATATCCGCAAGGGGCTTGCCGGGGAAACGGCTCGACTTGTATCTTGCGGGAATTATTCCTAACACTTTCATTGCTATTTATCCTTTCATTTCCTGATGATGTTGAAAAATGTCAAAACTCGGGCATTTTCCATACTAATATCAAAATAATTATAACACAAAAAGCATTTTTGTCAATGCGAACAGATTCAATTGGTTAATTTTTTACAAAAAACAGCTAAAACCACGCACTTCTTTAACTAAATCATTAGCTAAATTATTAAAGCGCTATTTTAGTCTTAACAGCTTTTTAACCTTTTCACGTCGTGGCGAGTACATCGGGAGTATCTTATCGGCAACGCTCCGCACTGCTTTATCGGCAACGGAATGAATTCTGTACTTATAATACTCTTTTGCGGAATTTATCTTTTCCGTATTTACAAAAAACACAAGCTGAGTTTCCTTTGCCGACCTGTTTTCAACCGTCAGCATATGGTGGATGAAAATACCGTTTAGTATTTCGCCTATGTACCCGGGAGCACGTTCATAGGTTTTGCAATCGGTGATTTCCGTAATTCTTTTCATAATAGGAAACTGGAACTCGCACATACGAACAAACAGTTCTTTTTTCATTATATAGCAATTGAACGCCCTGTGATATTTTCCGGAAAAGTATTCGCAGGCAGAATTGTAATATTCGGGCGAATACTCTTTTATAAGGGAAAACATCTTGTCTATTATCCCCTGCTCAAAATACACGCCGTTATAGCTTTCCCACATTTCACGAAGCGTTTTGACCTCTGCCCTGTTATAACTCATTTCGGACGCTTTTGCAACCACGGGAATTATCATATCATATTGTTTTACAGTTTTTTCGATTTTTTTCGTATCATCAAGATGATATTTTTTCTTTTCGTGAGGTGTCAATTTTAACTCACGCACCATATTGAACACCGTATTTTTATAGCGTTTATCCGAAAAAGAAAGATACCGCCGGTAATGACAAAGTCCGTAATAATCGGCATCAACATTCTTCCACGCCCAATACTGAACCGTAAATTCACAAAACGACATACGGAGCTTTGAAATATTGTCGCCCGTGTCATCGCCCTGAATCTCACTGTTGCCTTCTTCATCATAAACCGCACCGCATCTGACCGGAAAATAAACGGGAGTGTCTACTGTTTCACTGTCAATATCTATCCTGTGCGATACAAAAATACGGATATTACTCATCTTTTCCCCTGCCTTAAATGTTTTATCACCAATCCGAACTATTATTTAATTATAGTACAGTGCAATTTTTTTGTCAACAAAAAAGACAAATTGTAATAAGGCAAAGAAAAAAACGTGTCAACCTTCGCAGATTGACACGTTTTTGCTACAGTGCTTTTTTAATTTTTCCCGGAGCGCCTTTTTCAAGCCGTGATACCTGTGCCTGACTATTTCCTATTTCCTGTGCGACTTCTACCTGAGTTTTCCTCTGAAAAAAACGCAGCTTGAGAATATTCTTCTCTTTGTTGTCAAGTCCGATTATCGACTTTTCAAAGCTATTTCATCGAGCCGGTTTCTGTCATCGTTGTTGTGCCTATCTGATCCATCTTCAGTTTATAGAAAAAGTATGTTTTTTCAAAAAAGTGCGCTTTTGTTGCCTAGAAATAACCTTCTTTATATAAAACTCATTTGCTGTATGCCTATATCGCTTTATTCTGCGAATTTCAATAGTTATAATCAGCATTTTTTGGCAACATAAAAAAGTGTGCCAACCACAACAAGTCAACACACTGAATTATAGCATTTTATTCAATATAATTTTACTGCACAGGCTCTTTTCTTGAACATATATAAACAATAACAGCGCTTATAACATCTATACAAAAAACAAACTGACATACAGAATTCAAAGCCG
>ULVT01096012.1_pt1 | contig 12628 bp, 10 predicted proteins | sample 1959701 | NCBI WGS metagenome assembly ULVT01 (sample SAMEA4835793, study PRJEB28245) | human gut metagenome | biome: gut microbiome; material: fecal sample | place: Denmark | collected 2008
GCGACGATGCCGATGAGGATGGCGCTCATGGCCCCGGTCGGGCCGCTGATTTGGAAGGATGCGCCGCCAAGCAGCCCGATGACAAGTCCGCCGATGATGGCGGTGACAAGCCCCGCGGCGGCGTCCGCGCCGGAGGACACGCCGAATGCCAACGCCAGCGGCAGCGCCACCGCCGCCACTGTGATGCCGCTCAGGATGTCCTTGAGGAGTTTGCCGGCGTTGTAGCCAGAAAATTCATGTTTCAGGTCGGTAATGTACTTTTTGAGCATTTTTGCTTTCCTTGCTTCCTCTATCTCTCCAACAATGTTGACTTTTCTTCCAAACTGGTCTTTGTCGCAATTCCAGAGGGCTTTCCGATCGCCCTCTGGACTCCTTCGGCGTCTCCCATGTTTATTGGTTTCACGCGAAAGTTTTTATACTATTTCCAAATGAAAATGCGCCAAGATGCGCGGCGAATTTTTCGTTCTGGCTAACGGGAACGAAATGCAGCGTAGCAGCGCTACGCTAAATGGAGTGAAGCGGACGCCAGAACGAAAAAGGCGCAAGCAGATGGCGCAGGTGAATCTGGAAATAGTATTAGTTCGTGTGCTGATGACCAGTCTGGACAAAAAGAAACCTATCCTACCATTGAATTTGTGAGTACCCTGCCCCGAAAAAAGGGCAAAAAAACGTCCGGCGCTGAAACACGGTTTCAACATCGGACGAATTTGTGCTATGAAACGCTTGGGCGACAATTACGCCTTGGCGATTTCCACGAGCTTGGTGAAAGCAGCTGCATCGTTCACAGCCAGATCCGCAAGAATCTTGCGGTTGACGGTGATGTTGTGCTTCTTCAGACCATTGATGAACGTGGAATAGCTCATGCCGTTCAGGCGAGCAGCGGCGTTGATACGGGTGATCCACAGGGAGCGGAAATCACGCTTACGCAGCTTGCGGCCCTTGAAGGCATAGCGCAGGGAACGAGCAACCTGTTCGGACGCGGCGCGGTACTGCTTGGACTTTGCACCCCAGTAGCCCTTTGCCAGCTTCATGACCTTGCGGCGCTTCTTCAGAGCGTTCACAGATCTCTTAATACGTGCCATTGTGAGTATCCTCCTTGCCAGCGAATGGGCTTAATTACTTGTAGGGCAGCAGCTTGTGGATGGTCTTGGCTTCCGCCGCGTTGTCCACAATGCCGTCAGCGCGCAGGTGACGGGTGCGCTTGGTGGTCTTGAGGCGAACCTGATGGTTGGCGTTCATCTGCTTATGCTTCACGATACCGGTCTTGGTAAAGGAAAAGCGCTTGGCAGCACCACGGTGAGACTTCTGCTTAGGCATGGTGTAGTCCTCCTTCCAATGCTGATAAAACGGGGCGCAGGCAAGCTGCGATAGCCGTTTTATTCCTGTTCTTGATTCCCCTTGGCGTTTTCGCGGGCGGCCTTCTTTTCAGCGAAGGAAGCCTTTGCCGCCTTGGGGGCCAGGATCATAATCATATGACGGCCGTCCATCATGGGACGGCGCTCCACCGAGCTGACCTCGGCGCAGCGGGCCGCGAAGTCCTGCATGACCTGCATGCCGATTTCGCTATGGGTGATCTGGCGGCCACGGAAACGGATGGACACCTTCACCTTATCGCCACCCTGAAGGAACTTCTGCGCCATTTTCGCCTTCGTGAGAACGTCGTTCTCCTCGATGGTGGCGGACAGCTGAACCTCCTTGGTTTCGACGACCCGCTGATTCTTCCGGTTTTCGCGTTCGCGCCGCGACTGTTCGTAGCGGTACTTGTCATAGTCCAGCAGTTTGCACACCGGCGGTTTTGCCGTGGGCTGGATTTTGGCGAGGTCGAGGCCGCGCTCTTCCGCCAGCTCCATCGCCTTGGCTGTTGGCATGACGCCGAGCTGTTCGCCGTTTTCGTCAATCAGGCGGACTTCCCGGTCGCGGATTTCCTCATTGATCATCAGATCGAGTGCTATGTCCATACACCTCCCAATTTTCGTTGAGGCCAGCGTTTTCTGCTCCATACCACAGAAAAAGCGGCGTGTGACTCCACCCGTCGCTGACATGCAGTTTGCGCCTTTTTCGGCGGTCAATCCGCCTGAAAGGGAAAAAGCCTGTGAACCCGGCAGCATACGCCGCGCAAGGTGAGAGACGGGCAAGCCTCTGCTTCAAACGTGGATATTGTAGCACAGAGGAAGCGGTTTGTCAAGGGGGATTGGGCGGATTTTTTGCGTGAAGCCGGAGTTTTTTCCACGAAAAGAGGCGCAGACCGCCCGCTGGGGAAGTCTGCGCCCACTGATTTTACTCGGTGTACGGCGTGCCGTGCGGGATGCCCTGCTTCTCCGCCCACTGCCACGCGTAGCTGCCGACGCTGGCAAAGATGACGACATCCGGCGTGTTCTCGAACGCATCCTCCGCGATGTAGGACACGGAGTCCGGCAGGGTGATGCACTTCAGGTTCGCGCAGTCCGCGAAGGCGCGCGTGCCAATGACTTGCAGTCCATCCGGCGCAACGACTGCCTGAATCGTGCTGTTGCCCACGAACGCCTCGTCATCTACATAGAACGTCGACGCGGGCAGCTTCACCTGCGGCAGCCCGATGCCCGTGAACTGCTCGGTGATGAAGCCCTGAACCGCCATTTGCGGCGCATCTGCAAAGAGTGTCCATTCGCCGCTGACATAGGCAACCAGCGCACTATCAGGCCATTCGTAGGGATGTTCCGGCATCCAATAGGTGTACTTCATCTCGGAGCCATCGAACCATGTCCAGTTCAAGCCATCCGAAGAACAAGCCCCCAGCCATGCATAGTCGATGTTGCCGCTGCCCAGCAGGACACGCACGGCTTCCGTGTCAGCATTACTGCGAATCGTTGCAAGCGTCTGATTCACAGCATCGTTGCTTTCCCCCATGTCAACCGCCATGCTGAGCGCATCGCTCCAAGACATCGGGCCATCATAGAGTTTGTACGTTTTCCCGTTCACTGAATAAGACCGCACATACGCTGCTTCCTGTCTCACGTCAAAATAGCCTTCGCCGGCTTTAATCCAGCCGCAGCACTCGTATCCTCCATCGAAGTAGCGCTGACCATAAATCGGAATCCACTGCTGACCTTCCGCATCCGTGTAAGTGAACAATTCACCATGCCAGAACTTTGCGCCCGCAGTCAGCGTAAATACCGTTGCTGCCGAATCGAACGGCGTAACCTTTGCGACGATTCTGCTTCCGCTCCTAACCTCGGCATAATGCTGTTCCGTTGCAGAAATAAACGTAACCGATGGATACATCGTGATTGATCCGCTGGACGAATATTCATCATTCAGGTCAACGTACCCGATTTCTGTGCCAAAATTGTCTGCCGCAGCCGCCCAGAAGTGACCGCTGTTATCGCGATATGTGTTGTTAAATTCCAGCTGGAAATAGTCGTCCGCCGTATACGCCGCCACAATGTTGCTGTCAATGTCCTGCGCTTGGTAAACGTACACCACGCAGCCCTGACTTGGAACATAACCATACCAGAACTGTTCCACGCGTTCCTGTCTCTGCGTATATTCCGGGTCGCTCTCAATGCACCAGCCGTAAACGTATGTGCCATCGGCCTGCTTGTAGCGCGCAAATGCCCATGTGTCGCCAAACTTCGGCTCGGTGACAGTGTGGTTGAGGTCAAGTTCAACCGTATCATTCGTTGGAATCTTTGTGACGATGTTTGTTGTCGGATAAGAGTTAGCGAAAGCGCGGATGTTCACGCCGTCTTTCCAAACAACCTTATACTTCCACCAGTCGTTTCCGCTCGGTGCGCGCATCGGGCGAATCACCGACTGGTCGCTGATGTCGCAGTAGACCACTTCATCATCGTTCAACTGCACCGGCGCATACCAGTACGTCTTGCTGTTCACGACTGCCTTGGTCACATGCAGCAGGTCAATCTGCAATTCCGTCCCTGCAAAAATCGTTCCATAGAGGTTGCTGCTGCTGTACGTCGGGGTTGTGCGCAGTTCGATGTTCTTCTGCGTTTCGTAGGGATACCACTCGCGCGTGACAGGCAGGTTGCTGTCTACATACACGTCGAAGCTCGTCTTAACAGCGGTTGCACGCGTGCGCTTGCCGTCCGCAATTGCATAAACCGTGATGATCGCCGTACCGTTTTTGACCGCCGTCAGAAGTCCCGTGTTGCGGTCAACCTTGACGATGGACGGGTCGCTGCTTTTCCAGTAGAGACCAGTATAGCTCGTATTAAGTGTCATTTTCCCCTGCTGACGATAAACGCCCTTATCAGGGTCAGGATAAAACGCCTTAGTCGATGGTATTTTCGTCGACACTGTTGATGTTATTTGGCGCGTATCTCCAGGCGCAAGCGCAACAAGCGCACCATCGGACAATTCCGTATTTCCATCCTTCAGCGTAATACCTGTTACCGCGTTCGGTTCACGCATTGAGGTTACTTTGCTCCAATCAATATGATAGTAGCCCAAAATGCCAGACCAAACAGTACAGCCAGTTTCATCATCTTTCCAATATTCAATTGTTGTTTTGGTGGTTTTATAGTTACTTACCTTAACAACAGAACCCCAGTTTCCGCTAACAAAGGTCACCACTTTCGAAGTCGGATTGTACGCTGTAACAATGCCGACATGTTGCCAATGTGAAAAATACGTTTTCCCTGCTGCATCCTTATAGCTGTTAAGCACAATAATATCGCCAACTTGCGGCGTATAATTGGGGTTTGCCTCGTACAAGGATTTATACTGCGCATATGACCCAACGTACTTATCTGCCGGAAGCACTGGATGGAAGCTACTTGTTGCCGGAGCATATAAATCCGCCGTCATTTTCAGGTTTGGGTTTGGGATAACGCTTTCCGGTATGTTGCACTGTTTTGCTACCACTGCAACAAACGCAACACACCAAGCACCACCGCTTAGAAAGAGGTTTGTTCCGGAATATAGCTCTTCCCCAAATGCTGTATCCTCTGTCTTTGCAAACAGCATTGCTGCGTCGGCAAATTTCTTCCCCTTATCCGTCGCCGCCAGCGCCTTCCCTTCCCCCAGCGGTGTCCAGCCAAACATCAGTGCCGCCGCAATCAGCAGTGCTGACAGGATTCGTTTGCTTCCATTGAGCCAACTCGTTTTCATGGTTTCTCTCCTCCCCTATTCGTCCGGCTACACGCATTGCTGCGGACAGCATCCACCAGAGGCGCTGCACCGATGCTATTCATATGTAAATTATACCTGACAAAAATCAACATGTCAAGAGTGACCAGCATAAATATGGCAATTTAGCGGATAAATTGACAGGTTTCGTTCGCGCGGCATGTCATTGCGCCATGTAACCTGTTTTTCTTTGTTGTTACACGGTTTTCTTACACATAAAATAACGCTGTTTTTTTGAACCGCAAGTATATCGTTTTCGGCTAAAAACAGACGCAAATAGACAGGGCATTTTGTGAAAAACCGCCTCCATCTTTCCTGAAATTTCCTGAAAACTTTCGGAATCACGCGGCATACCGAAAGAATTTCGGAAAACCGATGTAACTTCGTTTCAATTAACCCATGTGTGTGGTATGATTAGTGCATCAGATGACACCGAAACGTACATCTAAGCGCATCGGGGCTGCTGATGGGGCTCTCTCCCCCTCATAATGGGAAATTTCAAGCAACAAAGGAGGCTGCAAGGGATGGCTCGGAAGTATATGAAAATTGCCATGGTCGGACATAAGCGCGTACCGTCCCGCGATGGCGGCATCGAGGTTGTGGTGGGCGAACTGGCCAAGCGCATGGTGGCGCAGGGGCATTCCGTGACATGCCATAACCGAACCGACAAGCAGCAGCCGAAGCCCGAAAGCTGCAACGGCATCAGCTTGAAATATGTGCCGACCATCCAGAAGAAGGGGCTGGCGGCGGTTTCCGCAAGTTTCTTCGGCTGCCTTTGCGCGGCGTTTGGCAATTATGACGTGGTGCATGTGCACGCGGAAGGGCCGGCGCTGTTCTGCTGGCTGCCGAAGCTGATGGGCAAGCGCGTTATCGTAACGGTACACGGGCTGGACTGGACGCGCGCGAAATGGCAAAACGGCATTGCGTCCAAGTGCATCAAGCTGGGCGAAAAGATGGCGGTGCGCCACGCGGATGAGCTGATTGTGCTGAGCCACGGCATGCAGCAGTATTTTGCAGACACCTATGGGCGCGAGACGCTGTTGATTCCCAACGGCGTGCCGAGCTACCAGCCGTGCGCGCCGGAGCTGATTCGCCAGTACGGGCTGGAAAAGGACAACTACATCCTCTATCTGGGACGCATCGTGCCGGAAAAGGGCGAGCATTACCTGATTGAGGCGTACAAGCATCTGCCGACGGACAAGAAGCTGGTCATTGCGGGCGGCGCGTCCGACTCGCAGGAATATTTCGATGAGCTGCGCGAAATGGCAAAGGACGACGACCGCGTGATATTCCTCGGCTTTGTGCAGGGGCAGCTGCTGGCGGAATTGTACAGCAACGCTTACACCTACGTCCTGCCCAGCGACGTCGAGGGGATGCCCCTTTCGCTGATGGAGGCGATGAGCTACGGCTGCTGCGTGCTGACAAGCGACATCGACGAGTGCGCCTCCGTCGTTCAGGAGCACGGCGTGACCTTCCGCCGCGGCGATATCGACGATTTACGCGCAAAGCTGGCGGATTTGCTGGCGAATCCGGCGAAGGTGGCAAAGTACAAGGCGGAAGCGCCGGATTACATCTGCCATTTGCACAGCTGGGACACGGTGACGCAGCGGAGGTTGGCGGTCTATCGCGGGGCTGTGCCGCAGGAAGAGCCGCATCGGGATTTGCTGCCGGCAGCGCTGGTGGCTGAGCTGGCAAAGCGCAAGTCGCTTGTGCGCGGCAAATAAAAAATCAGCATATATAAAGGAAGCGACTGCGACGGGCGCTTCCTTTTTTCGTGCATCCGCGCCTCCCCGGCTTGCTTTTTTGGCGATTGTGCTGTACAATAGGAAGATGGATGAGCCTACACAAGGAGGTGAGGACAGCATGTACGGCAAAGCCAAAGTCGGCAGGCCCGATTGGTACATGATGGGCGCTTGTATCGTATTCGCTTTGACATTCAGCCTGCGCAGCGTGCCGCTGGCGGTGCTTCTGCTGCTGTTCATGCCCTTTTCGCTGCTCTCCCTCACGGGGGAACTGCCCCTGCCGACCCGCAACGCGCCAATCTCCCAGACATTGCTCTGCATCGGTCTCCCGCTGCTCGTCATCGGCGCATTTTCTTCTCTGCTGCTCCTCCTGCCGAGGCTGCTCATTCCGTCCGCCTGCGTCTGGCTCTTCGGCGGCGCGCTGATGCTGTTCCTGCCGCCCGGCGCCTTCCGCAAATCGCGCATGGCGATGTATTGGGCGGTGATTTGCTTCGCCGCCGTCGTTGCGCTGCTGATAATGCTCCTTCAGCGCTATCAGGCGTATGGCGACCTGTATGAGGGCTTGTCCTATGACATCCTGCGTGTCATGATGAACGCGCGGACGCGCCCGCAGGTGCTGTATTCCGCGTATGTGTCCGGGCTGGCGGCGCTGGATGCAAAACGCACGGCGGCGCTGGAAAGTCTCGCGGCGCTGACGGGCGGAAACGTGCTGCCGTGGCTTTCCGAGGATGTGCTGCAGCAGCTGGAATGGAGTCTGCGCGCAACGATTGAGAGAACGCTGCCATCCATCATGCCTGACCTGCTGGTCAAAGGAATCATGGCGTTTTCGCTGGGGATGCTGCTGTGCTGGCGCAAATTTCCCGATGCGGAGGACACGCCGACCGCCGACCGCTGGTTCATGCCCACCCCGCTGGGCATCAGCATGGCGGTGCTGCTGCTTCTGAGCGCGGCGCAGCTGTTTACAACGAACGCGACAGTTGCGCTGGCGGCTTCGCTGCTGGGCAGTGTGGCGTTTTGGAGCTTTGCGGTGCAGGGCGTTTCGGCGCAGAATTTCGCCATGCTACGCGCGGGTGCAACGCGCGGCCGCCGCTGGTTCCTGACCATCCTGATGGTGCTGTTCGTGCCGATTCTGCCGATGTTCGCGGGCTGCGTTGACCAAATTCGCGACCCGCGCGGACTGCGCGACGACCGCCATCGAAAAGACGATGATTTTTCTGATTTTTAAGATTTAAGGAGGATACAGATTATGAAGGTTATTTTGCTGGAAGATGTGAAGGGTGTTGGCAAGAAGGATCAGATTGTGAATGCGGCGGATGGCTACGCGCGCAACTTCCTGTTCCCCAAGAAGCTGGCGGTGGAAGCGACTCCCGGCGCGATGAAGGGCGTCGAGAAGATGCGCAAGGCGGAAGCCGAACGCGAAGCCCAGCGCCGCGCCGACGCGACGGCACAGGCGGACGCCCTGCGCGGCAAGGTCATCAGCATGTCGGTGAAGTGCGGCGCACAGGGGCGGCTGTACGGCTCAATTACGAGCGCGGAAGTTGCCGAGCAGCTGAAGGCGCAGCACGGCGTTGCGGTGGACAAGCGCGACATCAAGTGCGAGAACATCCGCGCCGTCGGCGATGTGGAGATTGAGGTGCGCCTGTACAAGGACATCTCCGCGAAGATGGTTGTGCATGTGGAAGCGGCGGCGGTGAAGTAAGGCCGTCACCGCCGGGGGGCTGTCCTCCCTGCTGGAAGGATTGTTTCCTATTGTATTGGATTTTGTTTGCAGCAGGGGTTTCGCCTCTGCGGAGGCGAGGAGGGGGCTTTCCGATCGCCCCCTCCTCCCCTTCGGCGCGTGCCCTCCCATGTTACAGTGCTGTATTGTTGCTTGGAAGGTACGAACAGTACACAAACTAAATCAGTTTCAATACAGTTCAACAAACATGGGAGTGCACGCGAAGGAGTCCAGAGGGCGACCGCGGACTTCGTCCGTTTCCATTGCCCTCTGGAAGCTGCACGCGAAACCTGTATGCAGAGGTCACCAACTCAATCGCGCGAAAGGGAGTCCAGAGGGTCGAAGACCCTTTGGCGGGTCAAGGGCAGCGCCCTTGAAAGAGGTTTATGTCAGAATTTCGTGGCGTGACGCCGCCCAATAGCGTCGAAGCGGAGCAGTCCGTGCTGGGCGCGATGATGCAGGATGAAAACGCGGTGCTGCAGGCGGCGGAAGCCCTGTCCACCGACGATTTCTATCAGCCGGCGCACCGCGAAATCTTCGAGGCGATGGTTGCCCTGCACCATCAGCAGCGCCCAATTGACCTCGTGACCGTCGATGCAGAGCTGACCCGCCGCGGGACGCTGGAAGGCATCGGCGGCACAGAGTACCTCATGCGGCTGATGAGCTTCGTGCCAACGACCGCGAACGTCAAGGCGTACATCACCTTGGTAGCCGAAAAGTCCACCTTGCGCAAGCTCATCAAGGCGTCGCAGGAGATTTCGCAGGAGTGTTACAGCCAGCAGAATCCCCTGCAGGAGACGCTCGGACACGCGGAAAAGGCGATTTTCGACATCGTGATGAACCGCGCATCCGGCGAGAGCCTCGTCCACGTCCGCGACGTGCTGTACAACACCTACGCCAACATCGAGGAGCTGGCGAAGCTCAAGGGGCGCGTCTCCGGCGTGCCGACCGGCTTCACCCTGCTGGACAACATGCTCACCGGTCTGCACGGCGGCGAACTCATCATCATCGGCGCGCGCCCGTCCATGGGCAAAACGTCCTTCGCGATGAACATCGCCACCCACGCCGCACTCTACGCGAACAAAAGCGTCGCCGTGTTCTCGCTGGAAATGCCGCGCGAGCAGATTGCCCTGCGTATGCTCTGCTCCGACGCGCGCGTCAACATGCAGAGCGTCCGCCAAGGCACCCTGCGTGAAGAGGACTGGATAAAGCTGGCGAAATCCATCGGTCCTATGTCGAACTCCCCTGTTTACATTGACGATACGGCGGGCATCACGCCGACGCAGCTCCGTTCGCGCTGCCGCCGCCTGATGATGGACAGAGGGCTTGACCTCATCATTGTGGACTATCTGGGTCTTATGCACGCCGACGGCAAGACCGAGAACCGTCAGCTGGAGGTGAGCGAAATCAGCCGCCAGCTGAAGGCGATTGCGCTGGAGCTGAAAGTGCCGCTGATTGCCTGCGCGCAGCTCTCCCGTGCATCGACGACGCGCGACAACAAGCGCCCCGCGCTGTCCGACCTGCGCGACTCCGGCTCCATCGAGCAGGACGCGGACGTCGTCATGTTCATCCACCGCGAGGGCTACTACGACCCCGAAACGGCGGACAAGAACGTGGGCGAAATCATCATTGCGAAGCAGAGAAACGGCCCGTTGGGCACGGTGAAGGTCGCGTGGCTGAGCGAATACACGACGTACACGGATTTGCCGCCCTCGGCGATGGGGGGAGAGAACGGCGGGGATGCGCCTTTCTGACTTGCTGCATCTTGCTATGCCAAGCTGTTTTCTCTTTCCAAACAGTGCTTTGGCATAGTACCAGAGGGCTTTCCGATCGCCCTCTGGACTCCTTCGGCAGTCCACTTCTGCATACTTGTTTTTTATCGCAAGTTATTTAGTTTGTGAACCTGAAAATCCGACTACTAACGACTATGAGGATTCCAAAATCCTCAACATTTTCATCCATCGGAGGAAAATCACCCATGACAGTCAATCAGCTGGAAACCAACGCCCGCTTTGTCGGATTTCTGCTCGTTCGCTCTGCGGACGCGCGGACGGATAAGAAGGGCGGCTCGTACCTCGACCTCACCCTCGCGGACAAAACGGGCGACATCAACTGCAAATACTGGGACTGGAATCAGCTGATGGACGTGCCCAAGCAAGGCTCGGTCATCAAAGTGCAGGGGCTGGTGCAGGAGTACAACAGCCGCAAGCAGCTCCGCATTGAGCGGATGCGCGCCGCCTTGCCGCAGGACGAGGTGGACATGGCGCAGCTGGTCGCGTGCGCGCCCGAAAAGCCTGAAGTGATGCGCAAGGACATCGAGGACACGATTGATACCTTCCAGTCCGATGGACTGAAGAAAATCGTGCGCGAGATGCTTCGGCTGACGGGTGACAAGCTGGAATGGTTCCCGGCGGCGCAGCGGCTGCACCACGCGGAACGCTCCGGTCTGCTCCACCACACGACGAGTATGCTGAATTTAGCGCGGCACGTCGTGGCGGCGTACCCGTTCCTGAACGCGGAGCTGCTCTACGCGGGCGTTATCCTGCACGACCTGTGCAAGACGACGGAAATGATCAGCGACGAAACGGGCAGCGTGAGCGATTATTCCGCGGACGGGCTGCTGATTGGGCATTTGGTGCGCGGCGTGGCGCGGATTGAGGAAGCGGCGAAGAACGTGGGCGTATCCGGGGAAATTGTGCTGCTGCTGGAGCACATGGTGCTCTCGCATCACAGCATCCCGGAATACGGCAGCCCGAAGGCGCCGATGTTCCCCGAAGCGGAGGTGCTCGCGCGCATCGACGATTTGGACGCGAAGATGAACGAAATGCAGGGGATTCTCTCGCGCGTGCCGGAGGGTGCGTTCTCGGAGAAGGTCTGGAGCCTTGACCGGCGGATCTATCACCCGAAGTATCAGGAGATTGATGGGGCGGAATGACGTCATCCACATTCTTTTGCAAGAAAACGGGTGTTTCAATCGTTTTTGAATTAAGGCACCACCTCATTTGTACGGTGTTACCTTAGGATAACAACCATAAGGAGGGAATCACGATGAAAAAGGGCTTTCGGACAGTGCTTCTGCTGAGCGCGTGCCTCGTTCTGCTGGCGGGCTGCGCATCTGAACCGAAGACGCAGTATAACGTCAATACGCAGGGGGCGGCAAATACGCAGGGGGCAGCAAACACATCCGGCACGAATACCGCCGGCAGCAGCCTTCCGGCGGATTACGACCCCGCGTCCGAGGAGGACGACTACACGGGCGACGCTGCCAGCACGCCGGAGGAAATTCATCTGCCGACGCTCGTCACGCCTCCCCCCACGAATACGCCCATTCCGGTCATTTCCGGGCAGTATTCCGGCGCGACGCCCGTCGTGATTGACCCCATCGACAAGCCGACCCCCACGCCCCTGCCGGCGCTGTCCTTCACCTACCAGACCTACACCGCGTCGAACCTGAATCTGACGTTTGAAGGCCCGGCTGGCTGGGTGGTGGATACGTCCGAGGCGAACAGCTACAAAATCCAGAGTCCCGACTGGGCGACGGGCTACGCGGCGACCCTCGTCATCCGCGCAAACAGCACGAGCATTGAGTACACCACCGATTCGCTGACGACGGAAGTCAAGTCCATGCTGACGAACCTCCGCAACGCGAATTACCCCAAGTTCAGCCCGTCGAACACGGCGACGCGCAAGGGGCTGTTCCTCGGCGCAACGGGCGTGTACGCCAATTACACCGCCACGCTGGATGGCAATCTGCAAATCGCGGGGCGCATCGCGGCGGTTTACAAGAATAACGTGCTCTACACCGTCCACCTCACCTACCCGGCAGGGTACACCGACACCTACAAGACAAACGTCTACGACAAACTGCGCGACACGCTGAAAATCATCACGGCACAATAAAATGGCGATTTCAGAACGAGAAAAGACGGCGGTTCGCCTGTTTGCATCCGGGGTGAACTGCGCTCAGGCGGTGCTGATGACCTATGCGGACATTGCGGGGCTGACGCAGGAGCAGGCGGCGCGGGTCGCCTGCGGGCTGGGCGGC
>ULVT01059215.1_pt1 | contig 12617 bp, 16 predicted proteins | sample 1959701 | NCBI WGS metagenome assembly ULVT01 (sample SAMEA4835793, study PRJEB28245) | human gut metagenome | biome: gut microbiome; material: fecal sample | place: Denmark | collected 2008
CAAGATAGCCGGTTAGGGGGTCAGGTATGGAAGAGAAAGAGAACATTGTTCTTTATGACTGGCTGTCATTTACAAGCAAGAACCATACCCCGGAGCAGCTGATAGAAGCGTTAGGACTGACGCACTGCCCATGGCAGGATACGAAGGGCGCACACGGCTACCGTGACCGCAAATACTTCTCCTGCATCAGCGTCCATTATAATGGCCGCGAGGATATGGGTGTCTGGGTGGAGCTGTCCGGTCAGGGATGCCGGACGTTTGAATCTCTCTCCGCCAAGAGTTGGGACGATCTGTTCCAGTGGATCACCGTTCAGCAGCTGAAGATCACCCGTCTGGACGTGGCCTTTGACGATCACACCGGCGTACTGGATATAGATCAGATTGTGGAGGACACCCGCCGCAAGCATTACGTCAGCCGCAGTGACTACTGGGAGACGGTGCTCAGCTCCAAAGGCTCCACCGTACAGATCGGAAGCCCGCAAAGCAAGGTGCTCGTCCGCATCTACGACAAGGCCGCCGAGCGGCACTGTGAACCGGGCACCCACTGGGTGCGCGTGGAGATGCAGCTCCGGGACGACCGCGCCGTACAATACAACAGGATACCTCTCAGCATCGGGGAAGCGTTCAGCGGCGTGCTGCTGAATTACTTGCGCTACGTCATACCGGATGATACCGATTCCAACAAATGGCGCTGGCCGATGACAGATTACTGGTTGGACATGCTGGAGGTTCTGACGCCGATCAAGATATACACGGTGCCCGGCATGGATTACAACATAGACCGCTGCCGGGAGTATGTGGTCAATCAGGCGGGCAACGCCATAGACGCCCTGCTTCAGATATATGGCATTCATGAGTTCCAGCGCCTGATCAAGGAGCGTCCCACGGTGGAGAATCCCAAGTATACCCGGCTGGTACAGCAGTACAAGGCCGACCGGCTTTCGGCGCTGGCGGGACAGTACATGACATGAACGAATTTCAGATATTCTATGCCGTGTGGCGGTGTCTCCGCCACACATGGTACAAGTACAGGAGGAAGGTCATGCGATTCTGGGACAGGCTCAAGTGGTGCGTGATAGGCGGCTTCGCCTATGCGCTGGGACGGTTCCTGTTCCACTGGCTGCAGACCGGCATAGGAGGATAACATGGCAAAGAACAACATCCGTTCCGTCCGGTTCTCGGACGAGCTGATAGAGATCATCAACCAGCAGGTAGGTGACAACTTCACCCAGAAGTTCGAGCGCCTGGTCTACAACTGCTATATGCTGCTTCCGGAGAAGGAACGGCAGCTCCATGAGATGGAGGCGCGGTATCAGAAAGCGAAGGAAAGCTATTTCGCCCTGTCCGACCGCTACCGTGATGCGCAGGCATTCATGATCTCCCTTGAAAATCGGCTCAAAGGGCTGGAGCAGTGCTTCAAGGAGTTCGAGACAAAGCTGTAACACAACAACGACACGCTGCGGCGCTCATGAGCAAGCCGATCAGCTCCGCAGCGTGTTACATGGCGGGGTGTGAGTAAAGGTAGCTGGCCGGGTTTTCACCCCGGAGATGGAGGTTCGATTCCTCCCCCCGCAACCATTAAGTCTATGAAAGGAGGGTACTGCCGAAGCTGCTTCCACTGCTGTGACTGTCGCCACTGTTCTGGGTAACACCACCACACTGGCCACGCTGGTCAAGGATGTCTGGGACATCATGACCGGCAATCCCGTGCTGCTGGTATTCATCTGCGCAGGTCTGGTTACGCTGGGCTTTTCCCTGTTCCGCAAGGCCAAGCGTGCTGCCCGCGGCTGATGCCGCACTCAAGGGGTATGGGGCTGACCCCATACCCCTTTTTCTCATGGAGGTATTACGATGACAGTGACTGCATTTCTAACCGGCGTCTGCCGCCTGATCTCCGGTACGTTCAGTGCCGTATTTTCAGAGCCGCTGCTGACGTTCTTTCTGACGGTCATGCTCATGGCCGTGGTCGCGGGTCTGTTTTTATATATCTATCGCAGGTCAAAACGATTTTGAAGTGAGGTAACGATATGATCAAATTTCTGGTAACAGCGGCCATTGTGCTGGTCTGCCTGTTCATCCTTGTGCTGGTGTCCTGCCTGATGGTCTGGGTGGTCATGCGGCTGCTGCGCTGGCTATTTCCCCAGCGCTTCGGCAGCAAGGCCGCGCCGGTGAAGAAGCCCGCCGCCAAGAAGAAGCCCAACTATAAGAAGCCCCGCCCGGAACCGGAGGAGGACGAGGAAGATGCGTAACACAGACAGATCTTCGCTGCCTGGCGTCCGATCGGGAGAATGTGTTACGCATTTAATAACCCTTTTTGCGACTGCAAAAAGGCGTGGCTGGGTCGGTTTTTGAGCATAGCGAAAAAGCCGGGGCGCCAGCCTTATAAAAAATCCCCCGCCTGCGGCGAGGGATTAGGGTAGTCACTTCCGGTCGTTCAGTTCTCTTGCGATATTATCGAGGTCACTTATACACTCCATTTGCCTGATTTTTTCTTCTAAGGCATCGATTCTGCGGTTGCTCTGTATCAGTAATACAAACGCAAGTATAAGCGCTATTTTGTCAAGTGAATTTATAATCAAATCGATGATTTCTTTCATTTATATCACTCCTTTTTGTATATTATAACACTTTTAGGGAGGTTTGCAATATGCTGCACACTATTTTCTCCAAACTGGATAAGCGTCTGTTTCGACCTTTGTGTGTAGCTGTTGCTTCTGTGGTGCTTGCTTTTTCTTGCATAGTCCCTGCACAAGCTGTTGATCCCGTTTCTATTGCCGGTCTTGCTATTAGCGGTGTTTCTCTCGCTAAAGATGTCATTCAGACTTATTTGGACGATTCCGCTTCAAATGCGGAAAAGGAAGCCGCACTACAAGGCTATAAAGATCATTGGATTTCTAAAGATAACATTTCTGACAAATGCTTTTTGACCTATGATGCTCTATGTCAGATTGTTATAGATTTGAACAATGCTGGACAGCCCGCTAAAATTTCCTCGGTTACTCTCGGGAGCAACAATGTTGAATATTACGTTGTAAAAGCTTGTGGACCTTTCGGGTATACCAGCGTTCAAAGTCAATTCGGCTTTGGTACTACTTCGATTTGGAACAATTACGGGCTTTTTTACTCCACTTCAAATCGGGTGTTATTTTGTGCTCAAGTCAATACTGATTTAAGTTTAGACAGCTGTCTTACTCAGTTGAGATTGATTCAGACTAATGTCGTGACCATTAAGAATAGTTTGGTCAATACCATTGGTTCTAACCTCGAATCCCTCCTCACCACCTGCAACACCATCAGCACCAAGCTCGACACCCTCACCTCGGTGATCTCCAACGGCAAGGTGCTGGTAGACAACTCGGACGTGGTGTCTGCCTTGTACACTGATTTTGCATCGGTTATGGGCATTCTTGAGTCCGTTGACACTGGTTCTCTTGACCCTACAGCCAAATTTCCTGCACTTACTGGCCTGATTGCTGTGAGTACTGAGACTTATGAGCTTGTCCGGCGTATCGGTTTTGGCATTGATGACGTGGTGTCTGCCATCCAGTCCATCCCGGCCTTTGACGATACGGATATCATCACGGCCATCCAGTCCATCCCGGCCTATGATGACAGCGCCCTCGTCTCCGCCGTCACCACCATCAGCGATCAAATCACGGAACAGTTCGGGGAATATGAGAGTACCTATTCATTCCCCAACTTTTCAAGCTCTGGTCAGTCGGCTGCCAATAACAAAACCGTCTCCGGCGTGCTGCCCTCTGCGTTCACGTCCATCAATCCCGGCACGCGGCAGCTGCTGTATTCTCCGTCCGGGACGCTGATTTTGCCTAAATGGGTTCTTTATAACGGCGGCGGTGACTGCAAAAATGTCTATTGCACTCCCTATATCCATCAGACGTATGGTCTGGGATATCGACTGGAATTCCTTTTCCGGTTCTCGCGCATCCAGAACACGCCCCGGACTGAGACTGTGCAGTTTCCCCAAGTCAGCTTCACGGACTACAGCGGCGAGACCCTTACCCTGTACGGGCATTCCGGCACCGTTCGTGTTTCTCCTCATAGAGACACCGTCTCTTCGTATCTCTACTACTTCCCCCGCTGGGACGCTTCCGGTAACTGGCTCGGCTGGTCTGGTCAGAATGATACGTTCCAGTTTTCTTCCTCGTCCTATGAGCCGTCCAAGCGTGTCTATCTCACGCCCCCGGAATCCGGCACCTATTACATCTACGGTACCAGCGATACCGCCATCCCTGTGGTCTACGCTTCCCGCTTCACCGGCTTCCTGCAATCCCAGACTGACCGTGTGGTCAATGCGGTAGGCTCCATCCCCGCGCCCACCGACTACACCTCTCAGCTGACGGCGGTGGTCGGGCGCATGGATGATATCCTTGCGCAGCTGCAAAGCACCTCCGGCTCCGCCACCTGTGAGCACACCTATTCCCAGCACATGGAACAGGAGGCCACCTGTATTTTGCCCGGTCTGATGATCTCCACCTGCTCCAAGTGCGGCGACAGCTCCTCGGAGATCGTAGACCCGCTGGGGCACGACTGGCAGTGTACAAGCCATGTGGATGCCGTCACCGATCCGGACACCGGCGAGGAGACTTCTTCGGCCTATGATATCTACACCTGCTCCCGCTGCGGTGATACCTACGAGGATCACACGGGCACCGGCGCACCTGACGAGGATTACAGCAATACCACCATCTCCCAGCTGGTGGTCAAGGTGTTCTCCAAGCTGGGCACCTTCGCCGGGAAGCTGCTGGGCAGCGTGGTACACCTCTTTGACAAGGCTGTCAATGCTGTGGATGATCTGGCGTCCAAATTCAACGACTATGTAGAGCAGATAAAGGGCTTCGGCGAGAATTACCCCATCTGGCTTTCCGGCTTCTGGGGTATCATCCCGGCTGAGCTGCAGGTCGCTCTGACCTTCGCCGTTATCTGTATGGCGCTGGGTGTTGTGGGCAAGAAGCTGTTCTTCTCGTAACACAAACCGGCGCAGCTGCGGCGTCGATCAGAGCTCGCAGCGGATCTATTTTATGTTACAGGAGGTTTCCCCATGTCTGTTCTTCTTGAGCCGCTGCGGGCGCTGCTGAATATGATCACCAGCCTGATCAACGGCCTGATCGTCGGCGCTCTGCACTTCATCCTGAATCTGCTGGACGGTCTGGATGATATAGACAGCCTGCTGGATCATACAATCGATGCCATATCCAACTTCTTTACGGCGTTCCTGAATTTGGGCAGCAGTCTGTTTCCGTTCCTGCCCTCCGAGTGGACGGCCATCATTGAAGCGTCCCTGATCGTGCTGGTCATCGGCGTCATCATCAAAAGGAGGGTGTTCTGATGCAAAGCCTTGGGCAAGTCCTCACATCGTGTCTGGAACTCCTGCAAACGGAGTTCTCCATTGATGGACTGACATTCTCATGGTGGAAGATACTGCTCTGGACGATCGTGGCCGGTGCGGTGATCTGCCTTATCGTAAAATGGAGTGATGATAAATGAGATACATACAGATGCTTTCCGGCGTCCTGGCGCTGCTCCTGATCCTCACGGCGACCGCCTACGCTGCGCCGACAGCGGAGGACATTCCGGAGTGGGCGCTCAGACCGGCTCTTGAAGCGGACGAGGAGCCGGAGGATGACACCACGACCAGACCTCCTACCACCATCTATGACACGGACGGCTCCATCCTCTATACCGATGATCCGGCGCTGCTGAATGGGGGCGATATCTCTCCGACCACGCTGCCCTATACGGTGGATTCCGCCGAGCTGTTTCTCACGAAGCCCTTTGACACCTACACCGTCACCGAGGGCTTTCTGCTGCTGGGTCTTGTGCTCGGCTTTATCCTTCTTCTTTGGAAACTGGTAAAGGGGGTGTTCTGATGGCGTCTGTTGTAGCTGAGTTCTTCCAGATCACCGGGGTGGATATCACGCCGCCCACCACCATGGCCGAGCTGATCCCCTATCTGCTGACCGTGTTCGTGGCCATTGTTCTGGTGATCTCCGTATTCCGTATCGTGGCGGCGATTGCCGCCGCGCTGGTCAACTGGCGGAGGTTCTGATGGTTCTTCTGATACTTATCGGCCTTGCTCTGGTGCTGGCCTTCTGTCCCACCATCCGCTGCGCGTTCTTCCATCCGGTGAAGCTGGTTCGCTATGGCGTCACCGATCTGTACGCATACATCAAGTACCGCCGCTGGAACGAGTGCAAGACCGGCGAGCTGGTGGCCTACGTGGGACTGTTCGGCAAGGGCAAGACCCTGTCCGCCGTCCACAAGGTCGTGTCCATGTACGAACAGTATGACGGCCAGATGATCTGGGACAAAGATCGTGCTATGTGGGTAGAGCAGCGGGTCAAGGTGCTGTCCAATGTAGCGCTGTCCATCCCCTATGAGGACTTCGTGTCCCTCCAACAGGTGGTCTACTGTGCTGAGAAGAACGGCCAGTATGATAAGGAGCATGACACCCTCACCGTCACGCTGGTGCTGGGTGATGAGTTCAGTGTCCAGATGAACAGCCGGAATTTCAAGAGCAACATCGATCCGCTGTTTCTCAATACCCTGCTGACCTGCCGCCATTACCACATTTCCATGTACTACACCGCCCAGCGCTTCGGCCATGTGGACGCGCTGCTCCGTCAGGTGACAAGCTGCGTGGTGGATTGTGATAAGCTGTGGCGCTTCCAGCGTCAGAACCTCTACGACGCATGGGAGATGGAGAACGCCACCAATACCCAGCTGCTCACACCGCTTACACGCCGCTGCTGGTTTGTGACCAACAGGGACTATGCCGCCTATGACACGCTGGCCTGTGTGGGCAATCTGCAAAAGTCCTTCAAGGAGGGTGACATGCTGTCTGAGGAAGAGATACTGTCTCTGCGCCGGAATGAGCAGCAGGCCAACATGGACGGCGTGGTCAAGCCCTCCCGGAAGTGGCGGAGGAATCAGAAGAAGATGTACAAATAGCGTAACACAATAACCTTCAGCTGCGGCTTCGATCCAAGCCGGCTGCAGCTGGGGAATGTGTTACACGGGGACGCCCCGCGCCAAGGCTTCAGCCGCGCGGGGCGTCTGCCTATGCTGCCTGATCCGGAGACTTCCAATCCAATACCCGGCGAGGGTAACTGTTCATCCAGTCCTGTACCCGCCGCACGTCTGCCGACGTCACCTCGTCAAAGTTCGTCCCTTTAGGGAAGAAACGGCGGATCATGCGGTTGTGGTTCTCTACGCTGCCTTTCTCCCATGCGGAATAGCTGTGACAGTAGTAAATGGCAAAACGCGCCCCTTTTCGGCGGCAGTTCTTGACCAGCTTGTCATACTCCATGAACTCTGAGCCGTTGTCGGTGGTGATCGACCGGAATTTCTGTCGGAATCCGGGCGTTTTGCGTTCCAACCGGTCTATGGCTCTGCGCACCGTCTCCGCTTTCCGATCTGGCAGCTTGATGATGATCTCCTGTCTGCTCATGCGCTCCGTCAGTGTCAGCAGCACGCTTCGGCCACCTCTGGCGCTGACCACAAGATCCATCTCCCAGTGTCCGTACTCCTCCCGCCGTGTTATGCTCTCCGGTCTGATCTCGATGCTGGGCAGCTTCCCATGTACCACCCGCCGCCGCTGCCCCTCGTCTTTCTTCGGTTTCTTCTTCCACTTCTCCCACAGGTGCCGGTTGCCCAGCTGGTAGAACACCTGCTTATCGATGTAGCTATACAGAGTGCTAACGCATATCCTCGTAGCGAAAGGGTACATCCGCGCCGCTGCCAGAGCTGCCGCAGGGGAATACCTGTCCACAATGATCTTGTGCTCAATATAGGCGGCAAAGGCGTGGTCGTTCCCGATCTTCAGCGGCCTGCCCTTAGCTGTCTGGTTGTAGTCGTGTTTCTGCTGTCCCCGTTCCGCCGAGTACCGCAGCTTGTCATAGTACCCGTAGTTGTGCAGATACTGCCCGCGCTTAATCTCGTTGTAGACCGTCTGGCGGCAGCAGCCCAGCTTCCGGGCTATGTAGCTCACCGGCCTTTTCTCATCCAGCAGCGTTTGCAGAATGATCCGTTCCTCTTTTGTCATGTAGTGTCCCATGAGAGCCTCCCTTATCTTTCAGGATAGTTCGTGGTCTTTTGATGATTGTAACACAAATTCGCCCACGTCGCCGGAGCTGCTGCAGTAATCTTGTGTTACGCCGCGCCCTGCGTCCCCATGATATGAAATTGCGTCAGCATGGCCTGCGAAGCTGGCCATGTTGGTCACCCAACGCAGGGAACCACCCGCCTGTCAAGACTGCCCGCAAGGGCACTCCGCATGAAAAAAGCAGCTCCCCCGTGAGAGCTGCTTTTTTCGTGGTCTTGATTGGCGCGGTGTTTCCATGCTACATCGCGCAGCGATACCGCTTGTAACACACTCCACCGCCAGCTGCCTGGCGTCCGGAGATCTTCTTGTGTTACACCTCAAGATTGATATTTTTTGTCATTTGTCCATTTTCTTCTTGACATCTGCCTCGGAATGGGGGGAAAAACGGTCGTGCCCGTGTGCCGCAGGGATCAGGGCGGAGGCAGTCTGCGGGCGCGGCGCGCATTAACGCGTTCTTAACTTCCACGAAAAGTTTCTTTTCACGATATTAGCGCATTTTGCAAACAATTCAGGCAAAAATTTCCTGTAATTGCGCTGCTTTGAGTGCAGATATTTGTTGAAATCGTTGCAATACAGAATCCGTCTCGCGCTAAGATAATGTTAAATTAGTAGAAATATGCGCTAAAATTTCATCAAAAATGCTAATTGAACCGCTCGGCGATTTCCTGTATACTTTTTACAGTCCCACCGGTGTGCACCGGCGGACGTGTTATCAGGAGAAAAAGATTAAAGGAGAGAAACAATGGAAGAAAGAAAAGGCTTTGGATCCAATTTTGGATTCCTGATGGCCGCGGTCGGCTCGGCAGTCGGCCTGGGCAACATCTGGGGCTTCCCCAATAAGATGGGCGCCTCCGGCGGCTTTACGTTCCTCATTATCTACCTCATTCTGGCGGTCATCTGCGGCTTCATCGTCATGCTGGGCGAGCTGGCGCTGGGCCGTAAGACCGGCAAGGGCGCTATCGCCGCGTACCACGCCATCTCCAAGAAGTTCAAGTGGGTCGGCTGGCTGGGCGTGGCCTCGGCCTTCCTGATCATGAGCTTCTACTGTGCGCTGGGCGGCTACTGCATCAAGTATGTCGTCCTGAACGTGGGCAACCTGTTCGGTACCGGCTTCGGCTCCAACGGCATGAACGGCGGCGATGTGTTCGGCGCGTTCCTGACCAACCAGAGCGAGGGCGTCATCTACGGCCTGATCTTCGTGGTGCTGACCATGCTTATCGTCATGGGCGGCGTCAGCGGCGGTATCGAAAAGTTCTGCGGCATCGGTATGCCTGCTCTGTTCGTGATGCTGCTGATCTGCATCATCCGCGCCTGCACCCTGCCCGGCGCCGTGAACGGCCTGAAGTATATGTTCGTTCCCGGCTGGGCGGTGGCCAACGGTGTTATTGCCGAGGCACCCAGCATCTTTGAGGTCATCTCCACCGCCGGCGGCCAGATGTTCTTCTCCCTGTCCATCGGCATGGGCGCCATGATCACCTACGGCTCCTATCTGGACAAGAAGGAGCATCTGGAGAAGAACGCCGTTCTGATCATCGTTATGGATACGCTGGTGGCGCTGATGGCCGGTCTGTGCGTCATGCCCGCCCGCTTCGCGCTGGATCCCGCCGGCAACATCGGCGGCCCCAAGCTGCTGTTTATCACCATGCAGAACGTGTTCGACTCCATGAACGGCGCTATCGGCCCCATCTTCGGCATCATCTTCTACCTGCTGGTGGTGCTGGCGGCGGTGTCCTCCTCCATCTCCCTGCTGGAGACGGTGGTGGCGCACTTCGTGGACAAGGCCCGCGAGGAGGGCAAGGGCGATCGGCGCAAGAAGTACTCCCTCATCGCCTCCATCCTCATTGCGCTGCTGTGCGTGCTGGTCTGCGTTGACGGTCTGGGCTCCAACGGGATCGCGCCATGGGAGCTTTTGAAGCTGGACGGCTACAAGGGCTGGAGCGACTGCTGGCTGGACTTCTTCGACATGATCTCCGAGGGCGTGTTCATGCCGTTGGGCGGCCTGCTGATGACGCTGATGATCGGATGGGAGATCGGCCCCGAGGTGGTCAAGAACGAGTGCGAGGCCACCGAGGGACACAAAATGAGCAGCTATCCGTTCTTCAAGGTCTGCTGCAAGTACATCACCCCGCTGTGCATGCTGCTGATCCTGTACGGTCAGCTCAAGAGCTTCTTCGGCTAAGAAATATCCCCCAAAAAAGTTCAAAACCCCACCGCCCTTCGGGGCGGCGGGCTTTTGATAAGAGTCTGTTAGTCTGTTTCCGGGACCGCCATCCCGACAACATCTCTCCTGACAGATGGAAAAGACCGCCGCAAGGCGGTCTTTTTTTGTCCTGCGGCGGTAACACCGGCGGCGCAGAGGTGCTTTGGCGGCGTATGCAGCGCCGATGGCGTAAATGCCTGTTAAGAAAACGGCAATTTGTTTCCCCAAAAGAGAATACTGCGTGCAGATAGCCAGAAAGCAGGGGAATTGCCACTTTTGCCGAACCGTTCAATGTTAAAAACAAATAAAATCACCATAAAATATCACCTGCAACACGTTCACAGAATGTTAAAAGTGTACAATACGGCGCTTGATTTTTATAAAAACTGCTAATTGCGGGCGGAAAGATATTCCTGTATACTCTGGTTAGGTGGTTTCTCAGGAGGGTACACCCCCTCCGGGGCGGCCTCTGCGGGGCATGGCGGTGCCCCGGGCTGTTTCCTGTCAATAGACAGGGCGCGGCAGAATATCAGCTTCTGCGGCAACGTAGGGGCAAAAATCTGTTAAGGAGAGAAAACAATGGAAGAAAGAAAAGGCTTTGGAACCAATTTCGGTTTCCTGATGGCCGCGGTCGGCTCGGCGGTCGGCTTGGGCAACATCTGGGGCTTCCCCAATAAAATGGGCGCCTCCGGTGGTTTTACGTTCCTCATTATTTACCTCATTCTGGCAGTTCTGTGCGGCTTCATCGTCATGGTGGGCGAGCTGGCCATCGGCCGCAAGACCGGCAAGGGTGCTGTGGCGGCGTATCACGCTCTGTCCAAGAAGTTCAAGTGGATGGGCTGGATGGGCATCCTCTCCGCATTCTTCATCCTGTTCTTCTACTGCGCACTGGGCGGCTACTGCATCAAGTACGTGATCCTGAACGTGGGCGACCTGTTCGGCGCGGGCTTCGGTGCCGAGGCTGTGTATGCCGCCGCCGGCGACACCAGCAAGTCTCTGGGCGATGTGGTGTTCAACACCTTCGTGGGCAGCTCCGGTGAAGCCATCATCTTCGGCCTGATCTTCGTGGTCATCACCATGCTGATCGTTCTCGGCGGTATCGGCGGCGGCATCGAAAAGGTCTGCTCCGTTGGTATGCCCGCCCTGTTCGTGATGCTGCTGATCTGCATCGTCCGCGCCTGCACGCTGGATGGCGCTGTAGCCGGCCTGAAGTACATGTTCGTGCCCGGCTGGGCTGTGGAAAACGGCATTATTGCCGAGGCTCCCGACTTCCTGACGGTGCTCTCCACCGCCGGCGGTCAGATGTTCTTCTCCCTGTCTCTGGGCATGGGCGCCATGATCACCTACGGCTCCTACCTGCAGAAGAAGGAGAATCTGCAGAAGAACGCCATCCTCATCATCACCATGGACACGCTGGTGGCTCTGATGGCCGGTCTGTGCGTCATTCCCGGCCGTTTCGCCCTCGATCCCGAAGGCGCTCTAGGCGGCCCGTCCCTGCTGTTCGTGACCATGCAGAACGTGTTCAGCCGCATGGGTGCTCTCGGCCCCATCTTCGGCATCCTGTTCTATCTGCTGGTGGTGTTCGCCGCCGTTTCCTCCTCCATCTCCCTGCTGGAGGTCATTGTGGCGCACTTCGTGGATAAGGCTCGTGACGAGGGCAAGGGCGACAAGCGCAAGACCTACACCCTTATCGCCGCGGCCTGCGTGGGTCTGGGCTGCATCCTGGTCTGCGCTGACCAGCTGGGCGGCGCCAGCTTCACACCGTGGAAGCTGCTGGGTCTGCCGGAGACGGCCATCCGCACATGGAACGACTGCTGGCTGGACTTCTGGGATATGCTGTCCGAGGGCATCATGATGCCGCTGGGCGCACTGCTGATGTCCCTGATGATCGGCTGGGAGGTCGGCCCCGAGATGGTCAAGGCGGAGTGCGAGCAGTCCGGCCACGCCATGGGCAGCTACGGCTTCTTCAAGATCTGCGTGAAGTTCATCACCCCGCTGTGCATGATCCTGATCCTGTACGGCCAGATCAAGGAATTCTTCTTCTAAGAAAAGCGTACAAAAGCGTCGGTGCTTTGCACCGGCGCTTTTTTGCGCTTATTTCAGCGTCACGCTGTTCTGAAGGACGGTGGCGCTGTACACCAGCAGCACGTCCGCTTCCTCCGGGAATGTCACCACCCGCGCCAGCGCGTCCGTGGCCAGATAGCGGATATCCACCGCGTACACGGTGCCGTACCCCTGCGCCAGCAGCGGTATCAGGCTGCTGCCGAAGGAATCCCGGAACACGATCAGCGTCCG
>ULVT01100404.1_pt1 | contig 12613 bp, 8 predicted proteins | sample 1959701 | NCBI WGS metagenome assembly ULVT01 (sample SAMEA4835793, study PRJEB28245) | human gut metagenome | biome: gut microbiome; material: fecal sample | place: Denmark | collected 2008
TTGTCACACTGCTCCTTACTCTTATTCCTGCCGTTTCTTATTATCTCGGCAATATCAGAATTTCCGCAGGACTTATATCCGTAGCGTTCATCCTTCTTATCGGCGGTATAATTTCCTACAGTCTGAGTGACAAGTATTCGCACGAACAGGTCATTTCGTTAAGGAGAGTGTTATGAACAAGCAACTTATAAAAATAATTCTTTTCGATATAAAATCGAACCTGCTTTCCTGCCTGCTTCTTACATTCCAGATGATAGTAGCATTCTTTGTTATAGGCAATCTTTGCAGTATCACCGCATATAAAACTGTAACTGTGAATGCCCTTGACGGCTTTGATTTTCCCAAAAACTGCTACAGCCCGTCAAGCACCGATATTTACACCGACGGCGGAATAGCGGTTGATTATGACGACATAGAAAAGGAAAGAAACCTCAGCTATTACATAGCCGAAAACTATAAAACCGAGGGGCGTTCCGAATTCTATGAAGAAAAAGACGGTACAGAATATGCTTTGTCTGTAATTACAGAGCATTACTTTGATATATTCGGCTTTGAAGTAAGCAAAGGACGGCTGTTTCAAAATGCAGAATACGGCAAAGATCTGTCAGATAATCCGCCCGTAGTTCTCGGCAGTGACTTTGAAAACGACTATAACATCGGCGACTTGTACCTTGATAAATACGAGGTAGTCGGTATACTGAAAAGCGGCATGAAAACAACCTTTTTGCAAGGCGACAAAAGCTCTGTTGTTTCCGCCGACAACAAAGTGTTCACTCCTGTCATGAGCATTGAAAGCATGAAAGCACAAGGCATTGATTACCCCACCTCACTTATCTATGCCGATGATAAATCCGACCTTGCCGCAATAAATGATTACGCCGCAGAAAACGGCATGAATACATATAACTTCATATCTGCCGATGAAACAAGACAGCTTATCGACCTTGTTTCTACAAAAGCCGATATTTCACTCATCGTCATATCATCAATAATCATTATTCTTGCGGTATTTTCAATGATACAGTCAACCCTGCTCTATGTCAGAAAAAATATCCGTGAACTGCTCATACACATGATTTGTGGCGCTTCACAGTCGGATATCCTGTTCAGGATAAGCGCCGAGGTGCTGATTATAAACCTTGTCGGCGTTGTTGTTTCATCTCTTATATTTATGTCACTCCGTACAACACTTGTTTTTATGCTGACAGGCATTGCAACGGCAGTGATAGCCGTTGTACCGGTTATGGTGAGCATTAAGAGAAAACCGCTTATAATGCAGATAAAGGAGGAAAAGTAAATGATCAGACTCGACAACATATCAAAGACTTTCCGTGACGGTGACACACAGGTTCAAGCATTGAAAAATATCAGCTTTGAAGTAAACAAGGGCGAGCTTGTCGCAATAATCGGAAAAAGCGGAAGCGGAAAATCAACGCTTCTTAATATTCTCGGACTTCTCGACAAGCAAACGGACGGCGATTATTATATTGACGGCAAAAAAGTTTCTTCCATACCGGAGCGTGAAAAAGCAAAGCTCAGAAACAGTCATATAGGCTTTGTAATGCAGGATTTTGCCCTTGTCGAAAAATACACGGTAAAGCAGAATATAAATATCCCTCTTATATACACAGATAAGCCCGTCAATAAGGAAAAGGCGATAAACGATGTATTAAAAAGCGTCGGACTGTCCGATAAAACAAACACGCCTGCCTACAAACTGTCCGGCGGTCAGAAGCAAAGAGTAGCCATAGCAAGAGCGGTGGTAAACGAACCACAGATAATCCTTGCCGATGAACCGACAGGCGCACTTGACAGCATGACCGCAGATGAAATAATTCAGATTTTCGAACGCCTCAATATGTCGGGAAAAACCGTCATAATCGTAACCCACGACAAAGACATTGCCGCTCGCTGTAAGCGTGTCATCGAGCTTTCGGATGGGGAAATTGCGAAAGGCACAAATTAATTAATTTGTGAAGTAATGAAAAACAAGTGTTTCTGCTTGACTTTTTAACATTCTGAGGGTTGCCGCAGCAGCCCTTTTATTATGTCTGAATTTGTAAATACGCAAAGCTAAAGTTCAGAGAAGCGGATAAATGTGACATAACGGTATTGTTATACCGGAAGCCGTTGATATTCGGTTTTAAATGAGGAACAAAAGGAACGTTTAGCCCGTGCGCTAAAAGCCGAAATACCATGTGTTCCCCTTGTGCGTCTGATGTGCGTCAGAGTTGCGTTTGCGTCCCTTGTTTTTTGTGGAAGTCGGCGCTGCTATTATCGTTGAATCTACTATCGTTCCCTTTTTTAGGATCAGTCCTTTTGCTGTGAGCTGCTCTACCACCTGTGAAAAAAGCTTTTCCTGCAGCTCGTTTTTTGAGATGGCAGTCTTATTTTTTTACAGCGCCTCGGTCTGTCGTTTATTGATCATCACAATATTCTTGCCGTCACTGCAGTATCTTTTTTCTGTATTCTGCCGGAGAAAATCCGGTCACCTGCCTGAACTGCCGTGAGAAGAATTTTTCATCATCGTAACCGCAGCTTACTGCTGTCGCATAGATGCTCATGGCGGTAGAATACAGTAAGTAGCAGGCTTTCATTACCCTTGAATTTATGCAGTCGCGGTTGTAACTTACATCAAAGCACTGCCGGTAAATCAAACGGAAATGCCCCTCGCTGACGCACATTTTTCTGCTGACTTCCGAAAGCTTAGGCATCTTATTAGGCATTGAAATTATCCTGTCCCTTATGTCGGCAAGCTCGTTATAATGCGGAAGTTTTCTTCGTTCGCTTATCAGACTGACATCTTGCTCTGCATTCAGCGATACGGCTGAGCGCAGTTCTTCGACCAGCGTATTATCGGAACCGTGGTATGTGATAATAACCTGCCGTTCATCGTGCCGTGAATAAACCTCGTTGTGGAGCGATATTTTCAGTTTCTCAGGAAACATTCCGTTTTCCCTTTTGAACAGGATAAGAAATGTGTTGTCATCGGTCCGGCAGCATATTTCATGCTGAGTGCATACACGTTTTATTGCTGACGCTGTTTCTGCGATTATATCGCTGTGGTGGTTTTCGCCAAACAGGTATTCTCCGCCGTCCGGGAAACTAAGCCTTACCGCCTGAATGCAAAAGTTATGCCCGGCTTCCTCCACAATGCTTTCAAATTCACGAAGATTGTAGAACCCCGTCAGCGAATCATACAGTGCGGATTGCCGCTGGCATTGCGTGAGATAGTGGATATCATTCTTCATTCGCAGAAATTCCAGCGTATCCGCAACAGTCTTGTTCCAGTCGCGGAAGCTGAAATCATAGCTCGCCGGGCGGTTGTATTCCAGCACCGTATACCCGTAAAGCCTTGTCTGAAAGCACACGGGATTCACATAGAAAATCGCAGGGGAATCGTGCTCCGTAATGAACGGCACGGGAGTTTCGCCACTGCTGAACTTTATCGGAGGTTCTGAATAATCGTTACCTATCGCACAGCACAGGAACTCACCACCGTTGAAACGTTCACTGTTCCATGCGCTGTCAAGGCACAGAAACAGCCTGTCAGCGCCGTGCAGCAGGTAGAAAAACTCGCTTACCGCTCCGGTGTATTCCTCAAGAGTACGCGATGTGGTGAGCCTGCCGGAAAACTGTGCCACGGTGCTCATAATGGTGTGATACTGGTCTATCTTTTCCGCGACAAGCTCATCTAAAAGATGCAAACGGCAGACGCCGCAGGAGCAGGTGTTTCCGCTTACGAACCTGTCGGAATTGTCTTGAATAGGACTGCCGCCGAGAATAGCATCCACAGCGTCCCGTCCCATTTTACGGCGATTTCTGCGGTAAGTCGTCAGCAGCGGATAGTGATATATCCTTCCTGCGGTATGGTCGCCGCCGGTCAGGTCGTAGCCCGTTACTGTCAGCTCGCCGGGAATATCCACTCCTGCCTCCGAAAGAACATCACACAGCCCGAACGCCATGAAATCGTTGGTGCATATCACCGCCTGAGGTCGCGGAATTTCACCGCTGAGATACCGCCGGGCAAGTTCCTCACCTGAATCGTTCCAGAAGTTTCCGTAATACACTCTGATATTATCAAAGCTTATTCCGTGCTTTCCGAATGCGCGCTTGCAGCCGTTCAGACGCTTTTGCGAAGCGGCATTGTCCCTGCTTCCCGTCAGTATGTCGATGTCTGTGAAACCGTGAACCGTTATCAGATGTTCCGTCATTTTCTCCATGTCGGTTTCATCGTCGGAATAAACGCTCTTAAATCCATCCAACTCCCCGTCAATAACAATGGCGGGGATTTTTGCAGCTCTTATTTTATCGATTGTATCGTTGATTATTTTTATATCCCGGAATGCCTCGGCTGTGACAATAACGCCGTCAAATAAATCCGGCTCAATCAGGGAGTAAATTATGTTCTCATAATTCAGCAGATTATCGTCCTGCCAGTGGTTGTATATGTTTGAGTAGACCACAACATCGGTGTCTTCCCGGAATGCGGCTTCGAATATTCCATATAGTATATCGCGCTGTTCGGACGCGTCGGCTCTTGCGGTAATGACCGCTATTCTTCTGCGCATAATATCACCCCGTTTACAGTATAGCTTAATTCCGCACTAAAGTCAAGAGCAAAAGTGCATATTATGACTAAAAAGTGGATTAAACGAATATATGCTGTTGAATTTCTGCATTACAATGTGTATAATAAAATAAAAGCAATACTGGGCAAAGATTGTGCGTGTATTGTGCAATATGACGAAAAAAAATGTCAGCAAGACACATACAAAATCCAATAAATGGTTTTTGCGCGGTGTTGCCAAAAAAACAATGAGGTGATGCTAATGAAAATAAGCGAAAATTGCTACAAGCTGGAAAATACGGCTAATCCAATTTCTCCGAATGTATTCTGCGCCGACCCGACAGGCGTTGAGTACAACGGCAGACTTTATATTTACGGCACTAACGACCATCAGGAATACGAGGCAGTCGGCGATGACGGAAAGAACGGCTATGCTCACATAAAATCCATCGTTATGCTGTCAACTGACGATATGGTGAACTGGGAATACCATGGCTTCATAGACGTCGCAAAAATTGCGCCTTGGATAGTGAATTCATGGGCGCCGTCCGTAACTTCCAGAGTTGAGGCGGATGGAAAAACTCATTTTTACCTTTACTTTTCGAACAGCGGCTGCGGTGTAGGAGTGCTTACGGCGGAACACCCTCTCGGACCGTGGAGCGACCCTCTCGGAAAGCCGCTAATCTATCAGAATATGCCGGGGCTTGAAAACTGTCCTGCGCCCTTTGACCCGGGAGTATGCATCGACGAAAACGGCACAGGCTGGCTTGCGTTCGGCGGAGGTACCCCACCTGACGGTAATACGCTGCACACAAACATACCTAAGATAGTGCGGTTGGGAAAGGATATGCTTTCGTTTGACAGCGATTTTGTTCCGATAGACGCTCCGTATTTCTTCGAGGCAAGCGAGCTGAACTACGAAAACGGAACTTTTATCTACACATACAGCACGGACTGGCAGTCAAGAGAAAACTGGAACAGAACGGACATTCCGGCGCCGGGAACATGCAGCATGGGCTGTATGACGAGCAAAACTCCCCTTGACCCGGAAAGCTGGCAGTTCAAGGGCGGATTCTTCCTAAACGCCGGTGATTCCGGAATGGACTGGTGCAACAATCACACCCACCTTATCGAATATAAGGGAACAAAGTACATTCTTCACCACACACTTCACATTCAGGAGCGCACGAAAACAAAGGGAGGATTCCGCTGTATGTGCGTGGATCTACTGCCTTACACGGATACGGAATTCCCCGTCACAAAGGCAACACGCGAAGGCGTCGCGCAGACTCAGCCGCTCGACCCGTATAAAGCTCACAGCGGTGCGGAGATGTTCACCTGCGCAGATATGTGGTACGAACAGATATCCACCGGCAAAATGGCTGTGAAGTCGCTGGCAGAGGGTGCATGGACTTACATAAAGGGCGTGGATTTCGGCAATGGCACAGAAAAGCTGCTCGTTACCGCAAAGGGCACGGGCGTTATCGAGATTCGTCTTGATGACAGGAATGCCGAACCATTGGGAGTGATCAAACTCGCAAATGATGGATTTGATAAAATTCCTGTGGTTCTTCCCACAAAAATAACAGGAATTCACAATGTATATTTTGCATTTTCAAGTAAGGACATCTGCCTTGAAAGATGGCAGGCTGAATGAAAGGAGTAACTATGAACAAGAAGATAACGGCTTTGATTTGTACAGCTGCTATGCTGCTTGTTTCCGGCTGTTCCGAGCAGAACGGCTCGAATGATTCACCTGTGCAGACAGAAAGCTCTGCCGACAGCGTAGACAGTGTGAGCAAAGCGGAAACAAGCGACAAACCTGACAACGAAACAATAATCGACAGCCTTAACAACGGAATAATAATCGACGAGGTAAGCGGAAATGTCTACAAAAACGAGCGTAACGCCAATCCCATTTCGCCGAGTATATTCTGCGCCGATCCCACCGCAGTGGAATATGACGGAAGGCTTTACGTTTACGGCACGAACGACCAACAGCAGTCGGAAGAGGGAACAAAGAACGACTACGCCCATATCAAATCGCTTGTGGTATTTTCCACCGATGATATGGTAAACTGGATATATCACGGCAGGATAGAGGTCGACAAAATAGCGCCGTGGATAACAAATTCATGGGCACCGTCAATTGCTTCCCGCGTTGAGGAAGACGGTCTTACGCACTTCTATCTGTACTTCTCCAACGCCGGCGGCGGTGTGGGAGTTATTACCTCCACCGACCCGGTAGGTCCGTGGACTGACCCTCTCGGCGAACCGCTGGTTTATCAGAATATGCCGGGGCTTGAGAATTGCCCTGCGCCGTTCGATCCGGGCGTATGCATTGATGAAAACGGCACAGGCTGGCTTACTTTTGGCGGCGGAAATGCTGCAGACGGCGGTGTTGTACATACCAATGTGCCTAAGGTAGCACGTCTGGGTGCGGATATGCTTTCGTTTGACAGCGAGTTCGTTTCTATTGACGCCCCGTATTTCTTGGAGGCAAGCGAGCTGAATTACATCGATGGCACCTATTATTACACCTACTGCAACGACTGGCAGAACCGCAACAAGTGGGATCGCAAGGACATTCCTGAGCCGCCTACATGCAGTATGGCATACATGACCACAAAAACTCCCCTTGACGCAGACAGTTGGGAATACAAGGGTGCATATTTCTACAATTCCGGTCAGAATGCCAACGGCGAATCCGGAATGCGCTGGGGCAACAATCACACGCATTTCTGCGAGTTTCAGGGAACGAACTACATTGTCCACCACACGCTCCTTCTTGAAGAACTGACAGGCGGCACAGCAGGTTACCGCAGCATTATGGTTGATTATCTCCCGATGAATGCGGCTGACGGAGAGATCCCGATAACAGCCGCAACGCGTCAGGGCGTATCTCAGATAAAGCTTCTTGACCCCTACGCTGAAAACAGCGGCGCAGTTATGTTTACGTCTGCCGATATAGGGTACACAGATGGTAACGACCCTGCCGCAAAGAGCAAGGCAAACGGCTCATGGATCTATGTAAGAGGTGCGGATTTCGGTTATGGTGCTTCCGCTTTCACCGCTGATGTTAAAGGCAAGGGCAGAATCGAGGTTCGCCTTGACAGCATTTCCGGCAAGGCAGTATCTTACATTGAATTTGACAACGCTGATTATGCTAAGGTTCGTTCTACTGAATTCAGTAAGTTTGACGGCAGAAATCACAATATCTATCTGGTATTTTCCGGTGCGGATATTGAACTGAGATCGTGGCAGTTCACAAAGGGCAACGAGGAACTCCGTCCCGAGGAGAACATCTCAGATACCGAGATAAAGTACGAAACTCTTATACTTACCGGTCAGGCTGCAAATCCCGGTCCAAGTCCGTCGGCATATCTTGAAATGACTGGTGACGGTGAGTATTCCGTGAAGTCCACCTCATTTGAAAAAGAGAGCGAGTTACTTAACTTCGGTTTCATCAACGTTGACCCGGACGCGAAATACAAGGTACTTGTCAAGTCCGTAGGTCTTGAAACGGAAAACGGTATCGTTGAAGTCCCTGTAAACGCAGAGCTTGACCCGACAAGCGGCTCCGCAAATGGACTTGCTAACGGCTGGATGGGCGCTGAGATAGGTTCCGTGGTTTACGGCACCAAGGAATGCGGAATAGTTGCCGCAAAAACAACTGTCGACTGGATAGGCTACCGTTTTGCACTCATAAAAAACGGTGAGGAAATTCCCTTTACATCAATAACCTACAATCTTGAAATAAGTGGGCTTATCCTTGATTAAGGTGAGAAAATCATAATTTGGGAGGATCTTCAATGAACCGTGTTTCTGCTGTTAAAATTATAGGAAGCATAGGATTGGTTATTTCAATGTTATTAAACGGATGTACCACAAATAGTATTACGGATAACAATGTGTCCGGAAACGACCTTACCGCAACGGAGGTTATCCGGCTCATGGGCAACGGAATAAACCTCGGCAACACGCTGGAGGCATACAATCACAAAAGCTATGTGGAATTAGGGGTAGACCCCACTTCCTTTGAAACGCTATGGGGACAGCCCGTCACCACAAGGGATATGATAGACGATATGAAAGCTATGGGCTTCGATACTCTACGCATTCCTGTGGCATGGACCAATGGCATAAATTACGAGAGCGGAGATTACACCATTGACGAGCGGCTCATGAACCGTGTCGATGAGGTAGTCAATTATGCTCTTGACGCTGATATGTATGTTATACTGAATGAACACTGGGACGGAAGCTGGTGGGGAATGTTCGGCTCCGCCGACGAGGCAGTTCGTGAAAAAGGAATGGCACTTTATAAGTCCATGTGGACGCAGATATCCGAGCATTTTTCCGATTATTCCTACAAGCTGATATTTGAATCTGCAAATGAGGAACTTTGTCACAGACTCAACGATAGCGACGTCACCGGAACAGAAGGAGTTCTCAGCGAGGACGAATGCTACGAAACAACGAACAGAATTAACAGCGAATTTGTTAAGCTGGTACGTTCGACCGGCGGCAAAAATGCAGACAGATTCCTGCTTATCGCAGGGTACAACACCGACTTCAGGAAAACATGCGATGACAGATACCAAATGCCGGAGGACACTGCAAAGGACAAGCTTCTGCTTTCAGTACATTATTACACGCCGTGGGACTATTGCAGTGACGGCAATGCAAAACGGTGGGGAACTCCCGGCGATTACGAGGAGCAGAATTCCCTTTTTCAGATGCTGACTAAATTCACAGACCTGGGATACGGTGTGGTTATAGGCGAATATGCCGTTATGGGTGCGGCGGATAAACCCGATAGGGATAAGTTTTACGCCAATCTTCTGGATAACTGCGACCTGTATAATTACTGCCCCGTCCTCTGGGACTGCAGCGATTTTTACAAAAGGGTCCTCAGAAAAACTACCGATGAAAACATAGCAAAGCTGTACAGCGACAGACGCGCTTCGACCGAAGAAGGCAAGGATTATTCCGAGATTCAGTCTGCCGCAAGGGAGAGAATGGACAAGTCAACAAAGGCGGCTGAAGACGAATTTATGGCGGGCGTATCCATTCCGGCTTCTGATGATACCGCAGTGGCATGGATAATGTACCAGAGTCTCGATTCTTCAGTTCAGTACTGTGTCGGCAACAAGTACGACCCGACGGAAAGGACCTTGGGTATCGTTGCAAACAATGCTGAGATAACCGGTGAGGGAACCTACACCGTCAGTCTGGATTTCTCGGATTGCGGTATTCCAAAGGGAGTGCTTTTCTCGGCTCTCGGAATTTACAACGGCGAGAAGTTCTTCCCGGATTATACTATCTCTATTGATGAGGTTAAGGTAAACGGCGAAGTCCGTGAGCTATCCGGCAAGGAATATACCTGTTCCGACGACGGTAACTGCACGAGAGTAAACCTCTATAACCAGTGGGTAACATCTATCCCCGATGACTGCAGATGTGCCAATGGCGACAATTCCGGTCTGTCCGCGACTGTTCTTCCCGTCAAAGACAATGAGATACTTTCGACGCTGGAAATAACATTTACTTATTCAGCGCCATAAATCAGATTAACTGTGATATTCAAAATCAAAACCGACGGATTCCACCAGCACAGTGATCCGTCGGTTTATGTGTAAAGGCATTGGAGGAACCATTATGAATTATACAAAATCAGTTGAAAAATGGGGCGTTTTCGAGTTTTGCTCCGAGGGAACCACCGCTGGCAACCCATTCCTGGAACGCAGTATCACTGCGCTATTTGAAAGCGATTCCGAGCGCAAAACCGTAAATGGTTTTTACGATGGGAACGGAATATACAAAGTAAGATTCATGCCATCGTTTGAGGAAGAATACCATTTTACGGTCTGCGGAAATTTTTCTGACAGTAAATACGAAGGAACTTTTTCTGTCACGCCGCCGTCGGAAAATAATCACGGCTGCGTAAAGGTACATAACAAATATCATTTTCAGTATTCCGACGGAACACCTTATTATCCTGTCGGCACGACCTGTTATGTATGGAATCTGCAAAGCGATGACCTTATCGCACAAACTCTTGAAACTCTGAGAAATTCCCCGTTCAACAAGATACGTTTCTGCGTATTTCCTAAAAGCTACTGCTACAATTCACGTGAGCCGCGCTCCTATCCATACGAGGGTACTCCGGTTGACGGAAGTGCTATCACAGAGGACAATGTGTGGGGCTACACTCCGGACTCCAAGGGCAACAACTGGGATTTCGAGAGGTTTAACCCCAAGCATTTTCAGCATATTGAATACTGTATCACCGAGCTTCAAAAGCTGGGTATTGAGGCAGATATTATCCTCTTTCACCCGTATGACCGCTGGGGCTTCTCAACAATGACACCGGAGCAAAACGAACTTTATCTGAAATACACAGCGGCAAGGTTTTCGGCTTTCAGAAATATATGGTGGTCATTTGCTAATGAATATGACCTGATAAAAAACAAGAGCATTGAGGACTGGGAACAATATGCGCAGATAATCGTAGAAAGCGACCCGTATGATCACCTGCGATCAATACATAACGGTAATCAGTTTTACGATCATACAAAGTCATGGATAACGCACTGCAGCATTCAGCGTTCTCCGGAGGGAACATCCGAGTGGAGAAAAAGCTATGGCAAACCGATAGTAATTGACGAAATGCTATACGAGGGAAATATCCAGTATGCGTGGGGCAATATTTCGCCGCAAGAGCTTGTTCGGAGGTTCTGGGAAGCACTTTGCCGCGGCGGCTACGGTGGTCATGGCGAAACCTACATAGACGATAAAGCGGTATGGTGGTCTCATGGCGGAGAGCTTAAAGGTGACAGCCCGGAAAGAATAGCTTTTATGCGAAAAATACTTGAGGAAGCTCCTGATGGCGGATTGCGACCCAAAAATATGGAATGGGACGAGCTATGTGTTGTTCCTGAAGATGAAAATCTGGCTGATGAAACCGGTTATCACCTGTTTTATCACGGGATTTCGCGTCCGGGATTCAGATATTATCATATTGACGATAATAATTTATACACTGTCGACATTATAGACACATGGAACATGACGGTTGAGAATGTCGGAAGTTTTAAGGGACGTTTCAGAATTGATTTGCCCACAAGAGAGTATCTTGCGGTTAGAATTAAGAAAGCTGAGAATGGGATAGAATAATGTTCGCCCCGATATGTTTAGTTCTGAAAAAAGAACTGTGTAAATGCGAATAATCCCGAAAAATATAGAGTAACATACTCAATCCTAATGGCAAGCACACAAAACACATAGTCCAGCAAAGGAAAATATCTGCAATACGTCAAAGTATTATCTAACAGACCGCAACGTAACACGGAAAACAAAACTGTACTCTGCGGGTATACTTGCTTAGAGGACGATATTTTCGGTGAAGTGGAGAGTTTGCTATGTATGAGTTATTCAAAGAAGCCGTGCTTGATTCAGAACTTGATGTTCTAAATCAAACCTTGGATGTTACGGAGGATGACTACTGTCGAATTAAGAGTGCCTTTTTGCCGATGGCAAGTTATGAGCAATTCATTTCAAAAGCAGCAGATGGGCTGCGGTCAGATGCTGGATTTGATCGTTGCATAATACACTGTGTTCTTAATCACAAATGGGTAAAGCTGTAGCTTGCAGACGTGACATAAATTTAAGCCCACTCGGTGAACTTCAGTATGAAAACGATCTGTACGCCGACAGCATATATCAAAGGCTGATGGACGGGCTTCGAAACAGTGAATGTGAATATGGACATACCACCTAAAAAAGTGGACATATCTACATACCAATCGTTAAAAGGTTTAGCCTGAGAAAATCAAACTGGCTCTGCAGCGACCGTTTTGAGATCGTTGCAGAGCCTTCTTTCGTTAAATTGTATCGATAAATCCCATAAAACAAGGATTTTCGGATAAAGAAAACGGACACCAATCAAGATACGCATTGTATCAAAATTGGTGTCCTATTATGGTCGAGGTGACAGGACTCGAACCTGCGGCATCCTGCTCCCAAAGCAGGCGCGCTACC
>ULVT01075416.1_pt1 | contig 12532 bp, 17 predicted proteins | sample 1959701 | NCBI WGS metagenome assembly ULVT01 (sample SAMEA4835793, study PRJEB28245) | human gut metagenome | biome: gut microbiome; material: fecal sample | place: Denmark | collected 2008
GCTCTGCCAGCTGAGCTAAGAGTCCATTTATCAGTGCCCATTTATATTACCACAGCATATTTTTAAATGCAACTATTTTTTCAAAAAAAGAGTGCCGAATTGACACCCTATTCCAACATAGCCATTTTTTCTTCCCACTCTTGCATCAATGCAGCAATTTCGTTGTGTTTATCATCTATTTTCGCATCTAACTCTTCCATCTTACGATAATCTTGATAATATTCTGGTTCATATCTCAATTCTCGCATTGCCTCTAAATCTTGTTCTGCTTCCTCTAAAAGCACTTCTAGTTTTGCGACGCGATTCTTAATTGCTTTTAAATCCGTGAAAGATACCGTTTGCGGCTTCACTTCTTTTTCAATCTTGGCAACCGATTCCACTAGTTCATTACTTGCCTTTTTTTCTAAGTACTCTTCGTAATTCAAATCATACACTTTACTGATTGAACCCATTTCTAATACACGTGTAGCCATCTTCTTTAAAAACATACGGTCATGCGATACAAACAGAATCGTTCCATCATATTTTTCTAAAGCGGACTCCAAAGCTTCTTTCGCCGGAATATCTAAGTGGTTTGTAGGTTCATCCAATAATAAAACATTATCATGCTCTAACATTAATTTTGCCAAAGCCAATCGAACTCTTTCTCCACCCGATAAATCATTCACTTCTTTAAACACTTCATCCTGTGTAAAAAGGAAACTCGCTAACGTATTACGAATCTGTGTTTGTGTTGCATCCGGATCCATATCCCACAATTCATCCAATACATTCTTATTCGACTTCATCTGAGCACTTTCCTGATTGAAATACCCTACATCAATTTGATGCCCAAATTTAAAGCTACCTGATATTGCAGGCAGTTCTTTCACCAAAGTCTTGATCAAAGTTGATTTACCTATTCCATTAGGACCAACGATAGCCATTCTTTGTCCTTGCAATAACTGAAAAGAAACATCAGACAGCACTTTATCATAACCAACCTGTAAATCTTCCACTTCAAGAACCTGCTTACCACCTTTTCTTGCGCAAGTAAACACAGCCTTCATCTGACTTGTATCTGAAGTACTATCTTCAATTCTATCCATGCGATCTAAATATTTCTGCTTACTCTTGGCAAAAGCGGCCTTATTCTTTTTATAGCGGAATTTTTCAATCAAATCTTCTAAACGATGAATCTCTTGTTGCTGACGAATATACGCTTCATGATTCTTTTTTAGATATTCATCTTTTGCCTTCAAATAATGCGAGTAATCCCCCACATATCTTTGAGTTTTACCAAACTCAATTTCCACGATTTCATCTACAACATGATCCAAGAACATTCGGTCGTGACTCACTAAAACAACCGCGAAAGGATAATGCTTCACATAATTTTCAAGCCATTCAATAGCTGCAATATCCAAATGGTTTGTCGGTTCATCCAATAATAAGATATCTGGTTTTGTCAATAACAGTTTAACCAGCGCAATTCTCGTTTTTTGTCCAGAACTAAATTCACACAATTTTTTATTTAAATCACTTTCATCAAACTGAAAATGGAAAAATACATTCTTTAATTCCACCTCATATTGATATCCATTCAATGCCTCAAAACGTGTCTGCAATGCATCATACTTTTCAAGTTGTTTCTCACTTGAATCCATTTTAAGCACTTCTGCCTGGGCATTTAACTGCTTTTCCAATTCTCGAACCTTGTCAAAAGCCGTTAAAAGTTCTTCATACACTGTTTTTTCTTCATCCACAAAAGTAATCTGTGCCAAATACCCAATATTTGTACCATTTAAAACCATACGAGAACCCGAATCATAGTGTTCCTGTCCACATATAATTTTCATCAATGTTGTTTTACCACAGCCATTACGACCAACCAACGCAATCTTTTCATTATCACGCACTTGAAAGTTAGCACCTGCCAAAACTGTTTTTGCTCCAAATGACTTTTGTATATTACTTAATTGTAACTTCATACTATCACCCTAAATTTCAAAATATCTAACAATACCTTTCACCAAAGTTTTCGCTATCGCATCCGTATTGTCGTTAAAATAAGCAACACTTTGAGAATTCATTGCGCTCGCATATGAAAAGTATAATCCATACATCCCATAGGCATCTTTATATTTTGCATTTCTCATTTCATCACCATAAACACCAGTGTATGTTGCTCTTCCACCAGTTTCTCTTAATTGTGGGTAAAGTTCATATTTTTTTACTTCACCCTTTTCATCTTCGGCAAATGAATCATATAAAACTCCATTTTCCTGCGTGCTATTCGTTCTAGCCGCATACAATGTCAATCCACTTTGATCCATATAATATGAGATTGTATTAGCCAACCCACTATTTGTATATGGACTTGCCATCATATAAGGCGCATCTACATTTTCATCATAGCTTGCACCCAAGGCAATATATAATTTAGCCTTTGCCTTATAACCACGAGCCGGACGACCATCTGCACCATAATATCCAGGCGTTTCGTTTTCTTTACGTAAGATTTTTACCTTTAATCCCTTTTCTTCTAATTCTTTTTTTAATTTTTTCGCAAATTCCATGGAAGAAGTTGGTTCATCTAAAATTGATGTACTTGCACCATAATCTACTGTATTCGAGATGTAATTCATCGCATTTCCACATGGATCGATCACTACATCATATACATTGGATTTTGGGATATGCTTAGTGACAATAATGAACGTATAATTTTTCTTTAAATGAATATCATACTCTTTTAATGCCTCTTTATCTGCCACAAACGTAATATCTTTCACCTTTTTATTGCGACGCATTGTTGTGATTGTCTTCGCCTTAAATGCATCGTCAAAATAGATACGCTCCTTTTCATAATGATCATATGTATACAGTTCATAAATTCCTTCTTTTAAAGAACCTAAATCAATACCTGAATCCACTTTTCCATTAAATGTAAAACTTGTAATGGCATCATTCATAACATTTCTTAGAACAATGTTATTGCCTTGCATTTTATCCATTTTCTTTGTACCATACTCATCTTTATACAAAGACAACGTCTCCCCATAAACTAAATAATCACTGAGTCGATAAGACCCATCAAAACTTGTCTCCACCTTTTTTTGCAGTTTTTCAACATCCACTGTATCCAAATAAGATTGTGACAACTTATCTATTTCAGTTGGTCTTGATACATATAAAAAAACACAAACAACCACAATAGCGATAGTAACAACCCCAACGATCATCGTGCTTAAATTTTTCTTATTAACTACTCTTACTTTTTTCATACCCCTTATTTATATCACACAAGAAAACAGGTATCAACGAGATACCTGTCTAATTCATTAGAAAATTAAATTTCTAGGTGTACGTGGATATGGCTGAACATCACGAATATTCGCAACACCACTTAAATACATCAACATACGGTCAAATCCAAGACCAAATCCTGAGTGTTTGCATCCTCCAAAGCGACGTAAATCTAAATACCATTGTAATGTCTCTTGTTCCATTCCAATTTCTTTCATACGATTCACTAACACATCATAACGCTCTTCACGTTGAGAACCACCAACTAATTCTCCAACATAAGGAACTAATAAGTCACATGCTGCAACTGTCTTGTTGTCATCATTGACACGCATATAGAATGCTTTAATATCCTTTGGATAATCCGTTAAGAAAACAGGACCATTTACGACTTTTTCGCAAATATAACGCTCATGTTCACTCTGAAGATCCATACCCCAGAAAATATCCTGGTTTTCAAATTGATCTTTTGCTTTTTCCAAATATTCAATAGCCTTTGTATAAGTCATTCTTTCAAAGTTAGAGTTTGCAACATGAGTCACACGTTTAATACATTCTTTGTCGATCATTGATGCAAAGAATTCCATTTCTTCTTTAGCATGTTCTAAACAATAGTTGATGCAATATTTGATCATTTCTTCAATGCAATCCATGTTATCGGCTAAATCCGCAAACGCAAGTTCTGGTTCAATCATCCAGAATTCAGAAGCGTGACGAGTTGTATTTGAATTTTCTGCACGGAAAGTTGGACCAAAAGTATAAACATTGCGGTATGTTAATGCGAATGGTTCAACATGCAATTGTCCAGATACTGTAAGTTGAGCATGTTTACCAAAGAAATCCTTATCATATTTTGCATCTTCACGAGTTGTAACTGTAAAACATTCACCAGCACCTTCTGCATCATTACCAGTGATTTCTGGTGTATGTACATATACGAATCCACGATCCTGGAAGAATGTGTGAATTGCCATACTTAATACACTTCTTAATCTAAACATAGCATAGTATGTATTTGCACGAGGACGTACATGAGGAATTTCACGCATAAATTCAAAACTGTGACGTTTTTTCTGCAATGGATAATCGTGATCACATAATCCTAAAACACTAATACTTTCGGCTTGAATTTCAAATGGCTGTTTTGCTTCTGGAGTACATACAAGTTTTCCTGTTACTTCCATAGCTGAACCTGTTGTAATTTTTGATACTTCATCAAAGTTTTCTAAGCTATCCGCATATACAACCTGCACATTTGAAAAAGTTGTTCCATCATTCAACGCAATAAATCCAACTGCCTTTGAATTACGATTTGTACGAACCCATCCCTGCAAAGTAATACTTTGTCCATCGTACTGTTCAAATGTTTCTTTTAATTTTTTTACTAACATAGTTTCTCCCTTCAAAATAAAAAAAACGTCCCTTAATTAAAAGGAACGATTATTACCGCGGTACCATCCTGTTTCATCACACGTATGTATGCACTCAATTGGAATTTAACGCATTCCACACGTTACTGTCTACTTAATTTCTCCAGTACGACTCCACAGGTGTTATCAATCCAAACTTGCACTGTCTATTTTCACCTAACAAGACTCTCTTTACATGTTCGTTTTGGACGACTTCTATTTCTGCGTCTTTGTTTCTAATGAATTTGTAATAAATACCAATTCTTGTATAGATGATACCACATCAATACTTTTAATGACAACCCCTTTTGGGACTAAAAAATGTTGATGCGTAAAATCAACGATGCCATTAATTCCACACTGTACTAGTTTATCTACTGTTTCTTGTACATCATGTGAAATTGTTAAAATCGCAATACGACATCCTTCAGGAATTTTCGTATCTAACTCCGACATCGGATATACTTCGACACCAAATTGTGTTCCACACTTAGCTGGATCCACATCAAAGGCACATGCGATTTCACCAACAACATAATCCCATTTATTATAATTCATTAACGCACGACCTAAGTTACCAGCACCAACTAAAATTATTTTTTCATCAAAATCAACGCCTAACTGACTATTAAATATTTCAATCAGTTTATCCACATCGTATCCATAGCCTTGTTTTCCAAGATTCCCTAAAAAGGAGAAATCACGACGAATTGTTGTAGGCTCAATATCTACAAAACTCGATAATTCTTTGGACATAATTCGTTCAACGCCATTTTTTTGAAGTTTACGTAAAGCTTTTAAATATACTGGATACCTCTGTAAAGTTGCTTTGGGCACATTTCTATTCTGCATTTTATCACCCCACGCAATAATAATATCATATTTGTGATATATTTAACAAGTTAACTTGTGAAAAAATTTAAAAAACAAAAAAGTCGATTACTCGACTTTAGAAAATTGCTTGATCCACCTGCAACAATGTTGAATCCACATCTTGAAGAAGTGTTTGAATTCTTGAATTATAAAAATAAGGAACACCCTTCTTTTTCGCGAAAAACAATACAAGCGCCCACAAAATTACTAGTAAAATAAATGAAACCCTAAAAGAAATGTGAATCAAAAGAACAAACACAAGTAAAAACACAATATACGCAAGTGTGTCTAATAAGATAAATCGTTGAAATATATTTTTCAGTGTAATCTGATAATAATCTCTTTTTCTAAATAGAAAAGCTTTCGTGATAGAATCATATTCCTCATTAAATTCCATCTTACTTAAATCATCCTGATTCTCTTTATGTTCTTTATAAAATACAACTTCCTGCATTCTTAAAAGACAAAACAACATGGCCTGCTTATTTTCGTCTTTCGAAAACTTTTTATAATACAATTCCAACAACTTTAAATAATCATTATCCGAAATTGATTTTCCAACCATATTTTGTGCAATGACTTCTAAACGTTCTGTTAATACATCTGAAAATACAAGAATGTTATTTTGAGCACGTCTTTCAATTTCCTTTAAAGCCCCAAGAAAATGATCAGCCACGATATGCCTTAAGCGCACATGCGATTTGATCTGGACAAGATGTTGGCTTATTTCCACATGTTACTCCAGTCAAAGTATCGATAACTTCATCTACACTTCTTCCCTTCAATAAACATCCAATTCCCTTTAAATTTCCATTGCATCCACCAATGGCCTCAAAACTTTTAATAATTCCATCTTCAATTTCAAAATTGAATTGACGACTACAAACACCCTTTGGTGTATAACTATATTTTTCCATAATTTCCTCCACTTAATCGGTCTAAAACCTTTCTACATACTACTGCTATTAATATACCACTCACAATGGACAATGCCAAAAGAATTGGTAAAAACAACTGCATAAAATACTGTTGATAAATCCAAGTAATTGCGATTACTTGTCCTATATTATGAAAGCTAGCTCCAAGTATACTTACGCCATAAATCGAAAACGCCTTACTTCGATACGCTAAGATCATCGCAATACAAGCCAAAATACCACCGCTTAACGAAAGCCAAAACGAAACAGAAAATAACATTCCCTGCATTAAGCTTGACAAAATGATACGAAGCAACGATACATAAGCCAATGATTTTTCATCATACATATAAAGTGCAAATAAGCCAGCAATATTTGCCAAGCCAATCTTATATCCAGGAACAATCATAAATATACCTACAAAACTTTCTAAAAGCTGCAACAATATACCGACCGCAACCAAGAAAGCTAAAATTACACTTTTCTTGACCCTCATTGTATCACCGTATCCTGACTAGCTTCTTTTTCAATTTTTACCACTGTCTCATTGGGCAAACATACAATGGGAACATTGGCATCCGAAACATAACCTTGTTTCGAACAATAATGATGTGGACTCTTTTCTTGTGTAACACGCACTTTTTTCTGTTTAACCTCAATATGCACTTTTCCAAGCTTTCCATTTACGACATACGTTTTATCTTTTGATAAATCTATACGTAAAACTTGTTTTTCCTTAACATATACACTCGCATACACATTTTCATTTTTACTAAAAAACAAAGGAACACATAGTACTACCGCTACGATCATAATGCATACTATCAGAATTTTATCTGCCTTTTTCATTATTGAACGACCACACTTACATTTTTCGTGACTGAATTTCCAAAACGATCACTGATTTTTACTTGTACATCCTGTGTGGATGCAGTGGACGTATCAACATTGGCTTCAAAAGTAACTCCCGATAGATCTGTCGCATGAAAGTAGGAATTCCAATCAACATTCTGTCCAACCCCAATTGTGATTTGACCCACTTCACTTGCACATACTGGAGCCGTTGTATCTTTAACTTTTATCACAAAAGGATACTCTTTACTCCCATCCACAATCGCAAAGTCATATTCACCAACAACCAAATAATCCATTCCAGATGTCATAAAGCGATTATTTTTCTTATCTACCCCAACACTTTTTGAAACAACTTTTAAACGAGATGAAAAAGTCGCATTCTTTAAATACAAAGTTGGATTGGCATAAATATCTTTTCCAAGTTCAATCGTGAACATTGACTTTTTTAATTGAACCCCCAAGGAACATGCACACAATAAGAATGATAAGCTTATAATTCCTATTTTTTTAAGCATCCAATTCCTCCTTTAATTCTGAAGCCATCTGCTTCACTTTCGCTAAGCGATGCTTCATTCCAGATTTTGAAATATCTTCACCAAATTCATTTTTACACTCTAAACACAATTCATTTAGATTAGCCTCCGGATACATCTTGCGAATTTGCATCGCATGCATAATTTTTTCTGGAATCACAATATTTTTAGCATGACTCTCCAAAAACTCAATAGCCTCTAACTGCGATTTGGCAGCCTTTAAACTCTTTACCTCATTGGCAACCTCACAATTATCGAGGCGCGTGATCTGATTATAGAAATCTCTTTGAATTCTAGAATCCTCAAATTCAAACAACGCATTCGAAGCATTACATAAACGTAAGAAGTCTGCAATTTTATCTCCAGCTTTTATATATACCACATAAACGCTTTTTCTTTCGATGACTTTTGCCGGCAAATAAAAACGCTGCATTAATTTTTGAACACTTAACGCTAAATCTTTTTCCTGACTAGACATTTCTAGATGATAATTACTCGATTTTGGTGAGTTGATACTGCCACTAGCCAAAAAACACCCTTGCAAATAAGCTCTAGCCATCTTTTCAGAACGAACCATTTTTACGCTTGGTGTATAACGCAAACCTGAATCAGTTAAAATCTGAAGATCTTCCAATATTTCTTGAGCTTTATCAAACACTTGAATGCGATAAATGTTATTTTTCTTTAACTGCATTTTTTTCAACACAGAAAGACGAGGATCGACATCATATAACGTTTTCATGATTTGAAAAACATGTTTGGCAATTGTTGCATTTTCAGTTTGAAACGACAAATACATGCCCTGCCAATTCATATGTAAACTTGCTCGCATTTGAAAAAGGGCACATAATTGTGCCTTCATCATTTGAGCATCGATTTCTTCTTTACAAATTTCTTTTTTAATTTCAGATGTAAAGGACAAGTCTATACCCCCTAACTTAAAGTAGCTTATTTTGGCTTTATATATAGCATTTATTTAATTAAATCAATCAATTTAATCTTTCATCTTTTAAATTTGTTACTTTTTTGTTACTTTTTGTGTCTAAATAGGCGTTGAAAGTGCAATTTATTGCTTCTTGTTTCTTTTCAAATGTGGTTTGAGCGTAAATGTCTAGTGTAGTGCTTGTGTTTGAATGTCTAGCAAGTTCGGACACTGTTTTTACATCTACCCCACTCAACACCAAATTAGAAATATATGTATGCCTTAAAGAATGTGGGTGAAAATCAATCCCTATCTTTTTGGCACTTTCTTTACATAGCCTACAACAATCAGTAGGTACTATATAATCACCATACTCATCACAACAAAGTAAATCATAAGGATTCTTTTTATACCATTTCTGAAGAATCTCTTTAAGTTTATCACACATTGGTAAAATTGCACGACTAGATTTTGTTTTCATTTTATCCGTACAATAATACTCTTCTTTTTTGAATCCATGGTATACAAGTTGTTTATTGATTGAGATTGTATTGTTTTCAAAATCTACATCTTGTTTTGTGATAGCTAGCGTCTCGGCTTTACGAGTTCCAAGGAAATAAGACAGGTACAAAAAGATACAAAATGAATAATGTGTGAAAGGTACATAATTGCGTTTCTTTTCGTCAACAGTGCATAAGATTTTCACCATTTCTTCTAATTGTTCAAACGTAATAATATCATCTTGCTTACGCTTATTCTCTTTACCCCTAACAGTTACCATCAACATAGGATTGCTATTGATATATCCCACTCTTAGAGCGTATTTAAACGTAACGCAAAAGATTCTTTTAATTCCTGTTGTAGTTCCCATACCCTCATCACAAATACCATTGAAATACTCTTGAAGAGCCTTATAAGACAAGTTACGCATTTTTGCGTTGCCGATTCCATCTTTAATATGGTTTACGTATATACTATCATACGTAATCATAGTGTTATGGGTGTATTTGAATTTACCCTCTACATCCATATACTCGAGATACACTTCACTGAATGTTTTATCCTTTAATTTAATTTCAATTCCCTGTTTTAATTCCTGTTGCTTTTCAATTCCATGATTCAATGCTTCAGACTTTTCTTGAAATCCTCCTTTTGTGTAGCGTTGCTTAACTCCATATGAATCCTCATAATCAATATACACTGTCCATGTATATCCTTTTTTAGCCTTCTTAGAAGTCCTCTTTCTAACAAACATATTCTTTTATCCTCCTATTTTGTTTGATACATACTGTCAATTTGATATAATAGGAGCGAGAAATGACTTGCTAATGTTTTTCTCACTCTAGCCTTGTATTGCCGTACAGGGCTTTTTTACTACAATAATTCTTTGATTTTGTCTAAATCATCTATTATATACATCTTCTCCCCCTTATATTTTATTTGTTTAAAAGTTTCTAATTTCTTATAAAACTCTAAACCTTTTTGATAATCATAATTTTTCATTTTTAGGTACTTATTTCTTTTTTCATCATTTACTTTATATAATTTACTATTACAAACTTCATCAATAAAATCATCTATCAAGCAAATCACAAACGTATCAAAAGATGGTGATTTTACATTTATTTCATATCCTCTTAATTCGACTAGTTTCTTTACTAAATCTTTAATATTGTGCATATAAGATTGCTCTTGTGTATCTACACGCTCATAATCAGAACCTTTAAACGACTTATCTAAATCATTATCAAACCCCTTTAAAACTGAAATTGAACAATCTAATGCTTTAGCTAGTTTCTCAAGATTAGCCTCAGATATCTCTCTATTTCCGTCATTTCTCCATGCACTTATAGTTTGTGAAGATACGCCAATTATTTCGGCTAATTTTTCATTGGTTATATTCATCCTTTTCATCAACGAATCAATAACGTAAGGCGTTCTATTATTTGCGTTTTGTATCCTATCCGAATATATAAACAACTCTTCTTTTGTTTTATCGCAACCTTTTACTTTTAAATATTTAAATATCGTGTCCATTTCATCATCTTTAAACTTTGTATTTTGGCATAACCTCATAGAAAGCCATTTTTCTTTACTTTTCTCTTCTCCAAAACATCTAGCTAATTCCTTTTGAGGTATTTTTAAATGTTTCAATTCATTACTTAAATTAATATACATACCATTATCTCATAATTACTTTTTTTACTTTATGGTAATTACCTTACTCCTCATATATATTGTAGTTGTAGTTGACGTTGAAGTCAACAAAGAAAGAAGGTAAAAACAATGTACAACAAAGATGTAAGAAATTACGCAAAGAGCAAAAATGTGTATCTGTATCAGATTGCCGAGTCATTGAATGTTTCTGAATCTACTTTTATTAAAAAATTAAGAAAAGAATTAGATGATGAAACAAAAGAATCATTATTCAAAGTCATCAATGAAATTGTGAAGGAGCGTGATTTGAATACAACAAAATCTTAAAATGTTAACTCGTGAAGAAGTGGCAACTTGCTTCAACGTAAATGTTGATAGCGTATCAATGCTATGTAATGTGGGCATATTAAAGCCAATTAAATTAGGTAAATGTTATATGTTCTCTCAATCTATGCTAGCAAAATTCCAACAGGATTATGAGGGTATGGATGTGAGCAACAGAATAAAAGCCCTAGACTCAAAAAGAATCGTTGAACAGGAGGTGAAACAATGAGTAAGAAAAATATTAGCAAGTCATTTCTCGCTCATCCTCCTGTTGAAAAAGGTGGATTTAATGAATTTATTAAGGAAAACCTCAAGGATTGGATTACATACGCCAATCTAAAAGAGCGTATCTTTAATGAATATGCAATCACCTACCCTAGAAGAGCATGGAATAAATATATTGAGGTCAAAAATCAATCATTTTGTGATGGCGAAAACGATATGTATATTGCCCATAGTAATAAGGGATACAAAATAACAAAAAATAGGGATGAAATTGAAGCAAGTATTAAACATTTAGATACTATGGCTAAAAATATGCTTAAGAAAGAATCAAATGCAAAGAAAGCATTAAATAGGAGTGTCAACAATGGTTGATAATTCTAAACCAAAAACCCAAAAAATAGGTATGGTTGTATATTTTGATTGGCGAAAATCAATGAAATCAATGTCATATGAGCAAAAGGGAAAACTTTTTGATTATATTCTTGAATATGGAGAAAAGCTATATAAAAACGAAAATATAGAGCCCCCACAAGATGAATACGTGGCTTTCGCTTTCAATTTTATGCAAGGACAACTAGATAGAGATTATCAAAAATGGCTAAACAAATGTGAACAGAACAAAAAAAACATTATGAAACGCTATAACAAAAAAGAAGATGAATCTAATTTTGACCCTTTAAACCTATAGAATAGCCTACAGTCCTATTCAAATTCTATACAGTCCTATTCAAATTCTATACAAACATATTCAAATTCTATACAAACATATTCAAATTCTATACAAATATATTCAATAAATACTGAATAGGAATAGGAATAGGAATTGGAATAGAAATTGGAATAGAAAAGGATGTGGATTTGAAGAGAAGAGATTCCAAAGAGAAGAGAAACTTTAAATGTTTCTAGGAGGAGTAAGAAAATGAAAAAAACATATTATCATGGAACATCTATACAAAACGCTGAACAAATTTTAAAAGATGGAAAAATCAAAGGCTTAACTAGCAATTTGGTGACTTTGCTATAATTCTG
>ULVT01100847.1_pt1 | contig 12282 bp, 8 predicted proteins | sample 1959701 | NCBI WGS metagenome assembly ULVT01 (sample SAMEA4835793, study PRJEB28245) | human gut metagenome | biome: gut microbiome; material: fecal sample | place: Denmark | collected 2008
CTCTAAATAAACAATAAAAATATTTCCCAAATTATTTCCCGGGAAATATTTTTACTACCTATTTAGCTTCATACCAATTATTACCAGTTTCAATATCAACATCCAAAGGAACATTTAATTTTACAACATTATTCATTGTATTATAAATAATTTTCTTAACAATATCAACTTCATCATTATAAACATTAAAGATAAGTTCGTCATGTACCTGAAGTAACATTTTACTTTTAATTTTCTTTTCTTTAAAAATTCTATCAATATCTACCATTGCTTTTTTTAAAATATCTGAAGCTGATCCTTGAACAGGAGTATTTAAAGCAATTCTTTCACCCATACTTCTAATTGCATAGTTAGAACTCTTTAGTTCTTCGATATTTCTTTTTCTGTTCATAATAGTTTTAACATAACCATTAGTTTTAGCAACTTCGATTTCTTTATTCATATAATCCTTAACACCAGGATATGTTTCAAAGTATTTTTCCATAAATGCTTTAGCTTCTTTTACCGGAATATCAAGATCAGAAGCCAAACCATAATTACTTATACCATACAAAATACCAAAATTAACAGCCTTTGCTTGTCTACGCATATTTTTAGTAACTCCTTCAGCAGGAACATTGAATATGTCCATAGCAGTTTTCGTATGAATGTCAATATTATTATTGAAGGCTTCCATAAGTTCTTTAACACCTGATAAATGAGCAAAAACTCTAAGTTCAATTTGTGAATAGTCCGAAGATAAAATAACACTATCATTTTCAGGTAAGAAAGCCTTTCTAATAAGTCTACCATATTCACTTCTCATAGGAATATTTTGCAAATTTGGTTCGATAGAAGAAAGTCTACCAGTTCTTGTTAATGTTTGGGTATAAATAGTATGAATTTTACCATCTTCTTTAATAACATTAATCATACCCTCGACATAAGTAGAATAAAGTTTTGATAAAGCTCTATACTCAAGAATACACTTAACTATAGGATATTCTTCAAGTTTTTTCAAGACATCAGCATCCGTAGAATAACCATTTCTATTTTTTTTCACTTTATCATGTGGAAGATTAAGTTTTTCAAATAAAATTTCACCAAGTTGCTTAGGAGAATTAATATTGAATTCGCAGCCGGCGTAGTTATAAATATCCTTAGTCAAAAGTTCAATTTTAATTTTCATTTCAGTACCCATTTCCATTAGAACATTCTTATCTACCCTAATACCCGTACTCTCCATATCTGCTAATATTTTAGCAAGAGGCATTTCAATATTATTAAATAAATTAGCCATATCCTCTTCTTTGATTTTATTATAAAACATATCTTTAGTATCATAAATAAACTTTGCTTTTAATGTAGCCCTTTTAAAAGTTTCTTCAACAGTGATATTCTCTTTTCTATCAGAAATAGGAATATTATACTCTACACTATTAGCAAGATAACAAATATCATCTTTAACATCATAGTTAACTAAATAGGCACATATCATTGTATCAAAAATAATGCTATTAAAATTTATACCATATTTATTAAACAATACACATATCTTCTTTAAATCATAAGTATATTTAATTTTATCACTTTTAAGTAAACGAAAATCACCATTAAAAACTTCAAGAGGAATATAATAACCATAATCATTATTGTATAATGCAACACCAAGTATTTCAGCATTGTGATAGTTACCAGGAGTAGCATCTACGTAAATAGCGGTATCCTCTTTTAAAACAACTTTTTTAGGATCTTTAACAATTTCAAACTTATCAATATCATTATGAACTATATTTCCAGTATCCATTTTTTTAAGTAATGAGTAAAATCCTAAATTACTATATATTTGTTTTAGTTTATTATTATCACATTCCTTATATAAAAGGTCATCAAAAGAAACATCTAAAGGAACATCTCTAAAAATTGTAACAAGTTCTTTGCTATAGTAGGCATCATTTTTACCGAGAACCAGTTTATCATGAAGTGCACCTGCAATATTATCAATATTATTATAAACATTATCTAAAGATTTATATTCACTTAAAAGTTTAATAGCCCCTTTTTCTCCTATACCTTTAACACCAGGAATATTATCTGAAGAATCTCCCATTAAAGCCTTCAAATCAATCATTCTAATAGGTTCAAATCCATAAGTTTCTTTGAAAACGCTTTCTGTCATCATAATGTAATCTTTTGATCTAAGCAATTTAACAACAGTTTCTTTACTTATAAGTTGAAGAAGATCTTTATCACTACTTACAATTAAAGCCTCAAAATTATCATCGTTTTCCGTCCATTTAGAAATAGTACCAATGATATCATCTGCTTCATAGCCAGGACATTCTAGGTATTTAATTCCCATAGCGGTTAATATTTCTTTAGCTATTGGAAATTGCATCTTAAGTTCATCAGGTGTTTCCTTTCTTCCGCCTTTATAATCGGCATATTTCTCATGTCTAAAGGTTTTACCAACATCAAAAGCCACCATCATATATTGAGGTTTTTCTTCATACACAATTTTATTAATCATATTAACAAAACCATACAAACCATTTGTCGGAAATCCATCTTTATTTCTCATAATATTGCCACTATAAGCAGTAGCATAATAACTTCTAAAAAGAATATTATTACCATCAACTAATACAATTTTACTCATAACATCACCAAGTCTTTCTATAACAAGTATATCAAAAAAAAGACTTAAAATAAAGTATTTATTCATTATTTTATTTAGATAATTATTTCCCAGGAAATATTTTTTGTCACTCGGAGCCTATAGTTTCCTTGTGTACATTAAAGCCCAAAGTCTTTAATGTATAAATTGAAGCCTCAGGTCTTTAATTCTAATTTAGTATTAAAATAATATTGTTAAAACGAATAATAAATGATATAATCAAATTAATAAGGAGGAAAAAGAATATGGCAAAATTTTGTGAAAATTGTGGAAAAGAATTAGCAGAAAACCAAGATATATGCCTAAATTGTGGTGTAAAAGCAAAAAATAAAGATATAAAAGAAATAACTACTGAAGATAAAAGTGCCAATACAGGTTTTATTTTAGGCTTGATATCAATTATAGCATGGTTACTTCCATTAGTGGGTTATCCAGTAACAATATGTGGAATAATATCAAGTTCAAAAGGATTAAAGTCTAGTAATGGTAAGGGCAAAGCAAATGCAGGTTTAATTCTTTCAATAATATTTCTAATAGCAACAGTTATTAATTCCATAATGGGTGTAATAATAAACTTAAATAAATAATAAAAAATATTTCCCAAATTATTTCCCGGGAAATATTTTTTTTAAAATAGACTAAGCTGACTAGTTTCTGGCATACCATTAAAAATACCCATAACTTTCATTTTATCAATTAAAGTTTGTGATACTTTACATCTCGTTTGAAAATCTTCAATACTAATAAATGGAGCTTTTTCTGCTTCTTTTTCAATGTTTTTAGCAACAACATCCCCAAGACCATCAATAGCCCTAAATGGAGGAATAATAGTCTTATCATCTTCTACTGTAAAGATAGAACCCTTACTTTTATATAAATCAAAAGGAGCAATTTTAATACCTCTAGCAGCCATTTCTAAAGCAACTTTTAAACATTCAGATATACCATTTTCTTTATTAGAAGCATCATAGCCCTTATTCTCAATTTCTACAATAGCGGATTTAATACTGTCATATCCTTTAATCATAGCATCAATATTAAAGTCAGTTGCTTTAGTAGTATACCAACTAGCATAGAAATACACAGGCATATGTACTTTATACCATGCAATTCTAAAAGCACTTATAACATAAGCCGCTGCATGCGCTTTAGGGAACATATATTTGATTTTAAAACAACTATCAATAAACCATGGTTCAATACCGGCCTTCTCCATTGTTTCTCTATGTTTAGCCCAAGTGTCAGGGTCTTTACTAGCTTTGCCTTTACGAACAAATTCCATTATTTTAAATGCTTTAATAGGTTCAACACCATGATACATAAGATAAACCATTATATCATCACGACAGCCAATGACATCCTTAAAAGGAACAACATTATTAATAATAAGATCTCTAGCATTACCAAGCCATACATCAGTACCATGGGAAAGACCTGATATCTTAATAAGTTCTGCAAATGTTTTAGGTTTAGTCTCCGCTACCATGGAAATAGTAAAAGGAGTACCAAACTCAGGAATACCAAGTGTACCAGTATCACACATAATCTGTTCATTAGTAACACCAAGTACTTTAGTAGAAGTAAATATACTCATAGTATCCTTATCATCAAGAGGAACTTTAAGAATATCAGTACCAGATAATTCTTGAATAAGTCTAAGTTGTGTAGGATCAGAATGCCCTAATATATCAAGTTTAAGTAAATCTTGGTCAATAGCATGGTAATCAAAGTGTGTCGTTCTCCATGCACTAGTAGGATCTTCAGCAGGAAATTGGAAAGGAGTAAAATCAGATACATCCATATAATCAGGAACAACAACGATACCACCAGGATGTTGACCAGTTGTTCTCTTAACACCAGTACATCCCATTGCTAGTCTCTCAATTTCACAATTTCTTTTATTCATAATACCTTTATCTTCAAAGTAACCTTTAACAAAACCAAAAGCCGTTTTATCTGCTACAGTACCAATTGTACCAGCTCTATATACATTATCAACACCAAACAATACTTTAGTATATTCATGAGCAGAAGCTTGATTCAAATCTGAAAAATTAAGGTCAATATCAGGAACCTTATCAGCATTAAAACCAAGGAAAGTAGCAAACGGCATATCCTGTCCATCTTTATACATCGGTTCGCCACATTTAGGACAAACCCTATCAGGTAAATCAAATCCACTAGAATAAGCAGCACCTAAATCATTACCATTATCATCTTTAAAAATACTATTCTTACATTTAAGACATCTATAATGAGCCGGAAGAGGATTAACTTCGGTAATACCCATCATCGTTGCTACAAATGAAGAACCAACACTACCTCTTGAACCAACCAAAAAGCCCTCATCATTAGAGTGTTTAACAAGTCTCTGAGCAATTAAATAAATAGGGTCAAACCCACCACCAATAACACCACCTAGAGATTTTTTAATTTTACTATCTAGTGCCTTATCATTCATCTCTCCATCTTCTTCACTCCAATGTTTTTTAATATAATCACTAACAAGCTTCTTCACTTCATCAAAACCACTAATTAAAGTATTATGTAAATTTTCAAACAACTTAGAATCAAGTTCTTCATCACTAATATTAGGCTTTTCTTCACTAATAATTTCTTTCCAGCATTTGTAGACAATATCACCATATAATTCTTTAGATATTCTCTCTTCAATATTATGAGGCAAATCATCACCATACCATTCTTTTGCCCTATCAAATACTAAGTCAGTAACAACTCTAGGACAATCTAAATAAGAATTACCATCATCACTTTTAACTCTTGGTGAAAAAGGAATACCACCGGTATCAATAATAACCTCAATCTCATCTACCATATCAAGAACCTTATTAGTATTAGTAACAACTATTTCATAGGCAAGTTCATCACCTAGAAAAGCAAAATCATTAAGCATCTCCTCAGTTGTTCTAAAGTGCTGAGAAGGAATGCTCTTAATACTACTTTTAGCAAGAGGATGTCTACCACCACCAGGAACTTTTTGATTAACAATAATTTCTCTAAATATTTTATCTTCTCTACTAAAATGATGTACATCACCAGTAGCCACAATAATCTTACCTGCTTCTTTAGTAGCATTGACAATTTTTTTAATGTGATCTTTAACTTCATTAACATCTTTAAAGTCACTAGTTTGAATCAAATGGTCGTATACTTCGGGAGGTTGTACTTCAACATAATCATAGAAATTAATAATATTAGTAAGTTCTTCACCTTCTTTGCTTCTTCCTTCAATAAAGACCTCACTTTCGTAGCAGCCACTACCAATAATAAGACCTTCTCTAAGTTCATTAAGTTTACTTCTAAGAATTCTTGGAGTTTTATATAAATAGGTAGTATTAGCAAGAGAAATAATCTTAAATAAATTTTTAAGACCAGTCTTATTAAGAGCAATAGCATTAAAATGATATGTTCTACCAAACTTATATATTTCATCTTTTGGAATAAGCTTTTCTAAATCACTAATCTTTTCAAAGTTTTGCATAAATAATTTACCAAGCATTTTATAAAATACCAAGGCAGTTCCCTCAGCATCATAATCAGCTCTATGATGAGCATCTTCATCCCATGGAACATTATATCTTTTAACTAAAGCAGATAAACTATGTCTAGCAAAACCAGTATCGAGTGCTCTAGATAGTTCTAAAGTATCAATAACAGTATTTTTAAATTCACCAAACCCATATTTCTTCATAGCCATTTCAATAAAAGAAATATCAAATTTAGCATTATGAGCAACCATTGGATTATCTCCAGTCCACTCTAAAAATCTTTTAGTAACATTCTCTTCATTATCTTTACCCTTAACCATCTCATCAGTAATACAAGTAAGTTCAGTAATTTTATCAGGAATATGTCTACCGGGATCAATTAATTCATCAAATCTATCAATAATAGAACCATCTTTAATCTTAACAGCACCAATTTCAATCATTTGGTCAGCCCCACCAGCATTAAAACCAGTAGTCTCAGTATCAAATACAACATACGTCATATCTTTAAGCATTCTATCATCAGGTCTAACTACAATATTAACAGTATCATCAACGACAGTAAGTTCAGTACCATATAAACCTTTAAACTTCTTACTAGGATCTTCTTGTTTCTTATTATAACCTTTAATAATATCGTAAGCAATAGGAAAAGCCTGACAACCATTATGGTCGGTAATAGCAACTCCCCTATATCCCATGTCAATACACCTACTAACAAGTTCACAAGTATGTTTACCTAAATCAACTTTAGTAATTCCATCCATTTGACTCATCATCGTATGTGCATGAAGTTCAACTCTTTTAATTTCAGCATTATCTACTATTTTTTCATCAGTAGTACCTTCTACTTTATCTACATCTTTATATCTTGTAGTAAAGGTAAGCTCATTAGCAAACTTATCCATGGCAACCCTACCATAAAAATTATACCATGAACCAACCTTAAGTAAATCTTTAATTCTAGCATATTCATCATTATCTTTAGTAAATAATTTAACATAAATACTATCAGTATTATCTGTAACTTTAAGAGTAATAATCTTATATCCACTCTTAGATTCAAAGAAATCCATCCCAAAAATCATACCATTAATCGTAATGTTATCAACTTCATATAATAAATCTTTAATAGGAGTAATACTAGTATCTCTTTTAGGTCTAAAGTATTGCTTCTCTTCTACTTTTACTTCAGGAACACTCTCTTTTTTAGGAGCAAAACTACCAGTAGGAATATTAACAATTTTATCATTTTCTATCATATTTAAAATATCATTTTCAGCATCATTACATAAATTAAAAATAATATTACCATTAAAACCATATCTATTAAGCATAGTATTCAAATATTCCTTCTTTTCTGTCATATAAGAAAGTTCAGCCTTATTATAAACATCAAATAAATAATTACCATCTTTAATAGATAACTTTCTATCAATAAAGGTTTTATATTTAACACTTTCATTACAAAGAATATCAATAAGCTTATCAAAATAATCATCGATATAATTATTACTATCATCATCTGTATTAATAATAATATGAATATCTTTAATAGCATTAAAAGTATTCATAATTTTATTACATAATTCTTCATAAATATATATAGGTAGTACTTTATCATTATCAATAATAAACTCCCATAAATTATTCTTATCATAAACAATAATTTTATTAATACTAGAGTTTTCTAAGTAATCTTTACTCATACCAATTTGGTTAAGTAATTTTTCCATTTTATCTTGCATTATACCACCTAAACTTCCTAATTAATATTGTACCAAAAAAAAGAAGTAAATTAAACATCTTTACATCTTTTTTACAAACTTTTTTTCACTCCGAGCCTATCGTCTCTTCCGTGCTATAGAAAGCCTATAGTCTTTCTATAGTAATTTAGAGTCTTTATTAAAAAGTCTCTAAATTAAACTATCCTTTTAAGTGTTATCTGCAAAATAATCTAATAATTTTCCAGATACATCTTCCATCATTTTTAAATAAACAAAAATTGCCTCATAATAATCATCAACAGAGGGATTATCTTTAGTTACATCAACAATCTCTCTATTAAAAACAACATCAAAATGTAAGTTATTTAACTCACTAATTTGTTTAAAGATAGCAATATCTTCTTTCATAGAAGATATAATTAAGTCTGCTTTTTCTTTAGTATCAAGTAAAACAAAATCACTAACTAAATTATCAAAATCTTCTTGTTTCATCATTTTCTCATACTAGGATAATTATAATCAACCATTATAACATCTTCATTTTTCTTTTTAATACCAAATTTACCAAGAACAGCTCTGAGTGGATTATTCTTTTGAATATTTATTTTGCTATTTTTTACTGAACTAGTATCTCTTTGCAAATTAGTAGTATTATTTAAATTGGTACTACCACGAGAATTAGTATTATTCTGTGAATGAACATTACTTTGTGGTGCTAACTTCTTTTTATAATTATTAGCCATGTTAGCAATAGCAGCACTTAAACTTTGTTTTTCTGTATCAGTAAGAGCCCATTTACTATTGCCATAAAAACTACAAAGATTTGAAAAGGCAACATTAATTTCATTAGCAATTACATTAAAATTATTTTCATTAGCAGATTTAAGTTTATCAATAGCGGCAGATAGTTTAGTAATATTTTGTACTTGTCTATCAATTAATTTCATAGCACTTTCAGTACTTTTTATACCTCCTAAAAATTCTTCCGCTTTTGTTTTTTGATATTGTTCTTTCAATCTTTCTAATACACCTTGCTGTCTTCTGTTTTCAATTCCTATCCTAGTGATTATTGGATCTAAAATATTAAATATGTTATCTTCTAAAACGTCATTGTTTAAAACACTATTATAGTTACTAGAACCCATAAATATACCTCCTATCTACCATAATTATAACATATAATTAATATTTTACATATATAAAAGTCGTCACTTTACAAAAAAAATTAATTAATCAACAATAACTGTGGACAAACAAAAAATCACCCATTATATTATGAGTGATTTTAATTTTCTAAATATTTTTTAATACCATTAGCGGACAAAGTAGCACATTTGATTCTAGAAGGTTGTTTACTAGTGTCATCAAATGCTAAAAGTTCTTTTAATAAATCTTTATCATATTCCTCTTCATTAATCATTTTCAAATAATTATCAATAATATAGATAGCCTCATCCTTAGTTTTGCCAATAAGCATATTCATCAAAATATTAGTAGAAGAAATACTAATAACACAAGCTTCACCTTCAAAAGAAGCATCTACAATAATATTATCTTCAATCTTTAAATAAATATCTAAATTATCAATACAACTAACATTTCTTGTATTAATTTTAATAAAACTATCATCACTAGTATGTTTCATATTGGCATTTTGATAATTATCTAAAATAATACTTCTTTTTAAATCTCTATCCATTATAATATTTCCTTCCATATATTGCCACTATTTTTAAGTACATTAATAAGTAAATCTATTTCTTCTTTAGTATTATAAAAACTTAAACTAATTCTAACTGTATTACTAACATTAAAAACATTATCAAGCATTTTAGCACAATGATTACCAGCCCTTACACAAATATTATATTTATCTAAGTAAATAGCGGCATCTTGAGCAAATACACCTTTGATATTGAAAGCAACAATATTAGTATCATTATCTTTATTATATATTTCAATAAAATCTATTTTATTAAGCTCACTAATCAAATATTTACGAAGATCTTTCTCATAGGCATTAATATTATTCATACCAATATTTTCTAGATAGCTAATAGCCTCACTAAGTCCTAGTACACCCTCTATATTAGGAGTTCCACCCTCAAGCCTAGTAGGTATTTCTCTAAGTTCAACATAGCCATCTTTAGTAAACATAGCATTCATTCCACCGCCATAGTTCATAGGTGTAATTTTATCAAGTAAATCAAATTTTGCATATAAAACACCAATACCAGTAGGTCCATACATTTTATGACCAGAAAAAGCCATAAAATCAATATCATCATCTTGAACATCAATTTTCTTATGAGGAGCACCTTGAGCAGCATCAACAACTACAAAAATATTATTATCATGAGCAATCTTACTAATCTCTTTAATTGGTCTTTCATCACCAATAACATTAGTAACATAAGCAAGTGAAACAACCTTTGTTTTATCAGTAATACTATTTTTAAAGTTTTCAACAGTAACTTCATGTTGTTCATTTAATGGGATATATTTAACTTTAATACCAATTTCTTTTTGTAAAATAAACCAAGGAATAATATTAGAAGCATGCTCACTTAAAGTGATAAGAACTTCATCATCTTTTTTTAAATAATTTCTAAAAAAACCACTTATAATCATATTCATACCATTAGTAGTACCACTAGTAAAAACAATTTCTGATGCTTCTTTAGCATTAATAAAATTCTTAACCTTTTCTCTTGTGCCTTCATATAAACTATCAACAATAGCACTATTTTTATAATCACCTCTATGTGCATTAGCAGTATATTCTGTATAATATTTACAGATAGCTTCTTTAACACATTTAGGTTTTAAAGTAGTAGCACCATTATCAAAATAAACAACATTATTAGCAAGCATTTCAAAATCATTTCTATTCATTTATTCACCTCCTATTTCATCCAAAATTCCAAGTATTTTCTCTCTATGTTCCATATCAGGATTAATATTAGAAAGAATCATACCTTTAACAATTAGTTTAACAGAATCACTATATGTTATTCCTCTACTCATTAAATAAAACAAATCTTCTTCACTGATATTTCCAATTGTAGAGCTGTGAATAGCGGTAACATCTTCTTCACTAATAAACATATTAGGATTAACTCTATTTTCTGAATCATCAAGAGCAACAATTTTAGTACTTTGATTTAAATAACATCCTTTAATTCCATTATTAACATAACTATTAATGTCTAAATAATTAGAACTATCCTTATTAGCAACAATTCTATTAAAAATATCACTAGAAGTTTTATTATCTAAATGATACACATTAATTTTATAAAAGTTATCATTAATATTAATACTAGAAAAGTTATATTTAATCGCAGCACCACTCTTATTAAGATTAATATTAACTATCTCATTACATTTATTATTACAATAAAATTTACTAATAATTAAAGAAGAATTATATCCTAAATCATATCTTACATTAAAAGAAATGCTATCATTATCAGAGTATTCAAATAAACAAATACATTTATTATCACAAATATTTATGTTAATATCAATATTATTAGAATCAATATAATCGATAAAATAATTACCATTTTCTTTAAAAGTAATACTATTATTATCGATAATTACATCATTGCTAATAAAAGGAATAATTTTATTATTAACTACTCTTATTTTATTCATAATTTTCCTCATCAGTTATAGCATATTCATTATTTAAATAATTATTATAACCATTTTTTTCAATATCAAAAGCTAAAGAATAATCGCCAGTTTTAACTATTTTACCATTACTCATGATATGAACAAAATCAGGATTTAAATATTCAAGTATTTTTGGATGATGGGTAATTATCATAATAGAAGTATTTGGATATTCATCTTTATATTTTTTAATATTTTCACCAACAATTCTTAAACTATCAATATCAAGACCAGAATCAAGTTCATCCAAAATAATAAATTTTGGAGTAAGAAGTTTTATTTGTAATACTTCATTTTTCTTTTTTTCACCGCCAGAAAAACCAACATTAAGACTTCTATGAATTAAATCTTTATTCATAGATAATTCCTCTGCTCCCTTTTCACATTTTAAGATAAAGTCATATAAACCAATTCTCTTATTATTAATGCTCCCAATAGCAGTTCTTAAAAAATCTTGATTACTAACTCCTTCAATTTCCATAGGATATTGCATAGCAAGAAAAATTCCTTTCTTTGCCCTTTCATCTGTTGATAAAACATTAAGATTGTCACCATTAAAAATTATTTCTCCATTGATAACTTTGTAATTAGCGTCACCCATAATAACTCTTGATAAAGTTGATTTACCAACTCCATTTTGACCCATTATTGCATGGATTTCACCATCATTAATAATCAAATTAAAATTATTTAAAATAACTTTGTCACT
>ULVT01032619.1_pt1 | contig 12281 bp, 8 predicted proteins | sample 1959701 | NCBI WGS metagenome assembly ULVT01 (sample SAMEA4835793, study PRJEB28245) | human gut metagenome | biome: gut microbiome; material: fecal sample | place: Denmark | collected 2008
GCGGAGTCCAGAGGCAGCGCCTCTGGTGGGGTTTGGGGCAATGCCCCAACCGTTCCTCGGACGCTCAACTCCAAGGAAGCCGCCAACAAGGCGCAGGCAGCGAAGCGTCCCTGCCAGTAATACTATTTCCAGATAAGAATGCGCCAAGATGCGCCGCGAATTTTTCATTCTGGCTAACGTGAATGAAACGCAGCGTAGCAGCGCTACGCTAAGTGGAATGAGCGGACGCCAGAAGGGAAAAGGCGCAAGCAGATGGCGCAGGTGAATCTGGAAATAGTATAACTTCGCGCGTCCTCAGACGCGCCCCCAAGCCACTCTTTCCATCACCTATGCTGTGTCGCGCCAGATGGGCGCGACCAAATAGCCTGATAACCGCATATCACCGCAACACAAAACGGGCAGGACGCATCACACACGTCCTGCCCGTTCTTCTTGTATTACTTCGCCAGCTGGTTGACTGCATCGACAACCGCCTGAGAGGTCAGCGTCGCGCCCGTCACCGCGTCGATGTCCACGCCCAGCGTCAGCGGCGCACTCTTGCCGATGAACTGGCTCGTGAACGCTTCATCGGCACACTTGCCGCCCAGCGCGTAGAATTCGCCGGAAGCATCCACCGTCAGCGCCGTGATGACATGATTCTTGTCAATTTCCACCGTCACGACCACGCCCTTGTGCCAGCCCTTGACCGTCGCGGTCAGCACCTTCGCGGGCGCTTCCGCATACAGACTGTTCACCGCGTCTACAACCGCCTGAGACGTAATCGTTGCGCTTGCCACCGCGTCAATGCCTTCGCCCAGCGTCAGCGGCGCACTCTTGCCAACAAACTGGCTCGTGAACGCTTCTTCCGCGCACTTCTGACCCAGACCCGCCGTCTGCGTGGACGCATCCACCGTCAGGGAGGTAATCACGCCGTTTTCGTCCGTCACGTTCACCGTGATTTCGTTGCCATCGTAGCCCGCAGCCGTTGCCGTCTTGACTTCCGCAGTCTGCGCAGCGGGTTCTTCCGTCGCGGCGGGCGCTTCCGTCGGCTCTTCCACGGGTTCAGCCGCTGCATACAGGCTGTTCACCGCGTCTACAACCGCCTGAGACGTAATCGTCGCGCTTGCCACCGCGTCAATGCCTTCGCCCAGCGTCAGCGGTGCGCTCTTACCGATGAACTGCGCCGTGAACGCTTCCTCCGCGCACTTCTGACCCAGACCCGCCGTCTGGCTGGACGCATCCACCACCAGTGCCGTAATCACACCGTTCTCGTCTGTCACCTGCACCGTGATGTCCGCGCCGCCGAAGCCCGCAATCGTCGCGGTCTTCGCGTTTTCCAGCACCATGGGCGCTTCCGTCGCAGCAGGTGCTTCCGTCGCCACAGGTTCGAGATCCTCCGCCGCCATCGCGGGCGAAGTCAGCGCCGCGTTGATAGCTTCCACTGCCGCCGTCGAGGTGATGGTCGCGCCGGTCAGCCCATCCACATTTTCATTCAGGGTAAACGGGCCGCTCTTGCCGATGAACTGCGCCGTGAACTCTTCGTCCGCGCAGCGCGTGCCGAAGCCGGGCGTCTGCGTGGAAGCGTCGATGACCAGCGCCGCAATCGTGCCGTCGTCATTCAGCGTCAGGCGCGCCGTCACTTCGCCGTTGCCAAAGCCAACAGCCTTGCCCTGATGCACGTCGCCTGTCAGCTCAACCGTCTGCACGGGCTTTTCTTCCTTCACGCCAAACGCCAGCACGTCGCCTTCGACGTCCTTGCCCAGCACATGGCTGATGCACTTCAGCACATCATTGGATGCCGCCAGCACCGCCTTGGAGGTGACGGTCGCGCCGGTAATCGCTTCGATGGTGTCGCCGCCGAACGCGCTCAGACCAATGAACGCCTCCGCACGAGCCGGTTCCTTCCAGCGCGCGCCGAAGCCGTCCGTCTCGGCAAAGTTCGTGTCGCCAATCTGGCAGCCGACGATTTTGCCATCCATATCAACGCCCAGCGTCACAGCGACATTGCCGCCGTAGCCCTTGGCGGAGGACACCGCGCAGTAGCCGATGGTCTTGCCGTCCTTCTTCGCTTCCACCAGCGATGTAACATTGCAGCCATCCGGAATGCTCATGGTGCTGAAGGAATCCGCCGTCATGACGCTCTGGAACGCCGCGTTCTGCGCCGCTTCCTCATGCGCCTTGATGGGACCTGCTGTAATCGCATTCGTCACCGCCAGCAGCAGCGCCGCCGCCAGCGCAATCAGCGCCAGAATCAGGTACGCCGGAAGCTGTTTCCGAGTTGTCTTGGTTTCACTCATGGTTTATTGCCTCCTCCTGAGAACTATGAAAAAGTGAAATTGAAAGCTGATACTATTTTCAGAGGAAAATAGCGTATCATCGCAGGGACGTGTAGCCCCATTGCTTCATTAGGTCGTTCATCATCACCGTGCCGTCGCGCAGAATCATCAGCGCGGGATATCCGTTCTCCTGCGTGAGCTGGAGTGCCTTCTCGCTGCCGAGGACGATGCACGCTGTCGCCAGTGCGTCCGCGTCCATGGAGCTTTCCGCAATGATGGTTGCCGATGCCAAGTCGGAATCGGACGGCAGCCCTGTCCACGGCGAGAGGATGTGATGATACCGCACGCCATCGATGGTAAAGCCGCGCTCATAGATGCCGCTGGTCACGACGCTGCGGTCGATGACGGATACGACGCCGATAGGGCCGCTGGTCACGGCGCTGCGGTCGATGACAGGAAAGACGCCGATAGGGCTGCTGTTGTTGGGATCGTCCGGATCCTGCACGCCGACGCGGTATGCCGATCCATCCGGCTTCGTCCCAACGGCGTAGACATTGCCGCCGAAATTCAGCATTGCGCCGCTGCACCGCCCACGCACCAGTGCCGCCACTTGGTCTGCAATGTAGCCCTTGGCGATGCCGCCGAGGTCAATTTGCATTCCAGCGGGCAGCGTAACCGTGTTGTTCTCGCCCAGCGTGAGCTGCTCGTCGTCCACCAGCGGCAGGGCGGCGATTCGCTCCTCATCGGTCGGCATACGGTTCGTGCCGCCGGTGAAGTCCCACTGCGCGGTCAGGGGCGCAATCGTGATGGCGAACGCGCCGCCGGTCAAGCGGTTGAGCTTCTTCGCTTCGCTGAGGACGTTCCACGTTTCCGCATCAACGGTCACGGTCTGCCCATGAGCGTTGTTGATGCGGCTGACGTCGCTGCCCTCCACCGTTTTGGAGAGCATGTTCTCGTAGCGCTTGCAAGCCGCCCAGATGTCATCCATCAGGGTGTCGTCCGCGCCGTAGAGCGTGATGGTCACAACTGTGTCGAAGTAGAAACCCACGCCCGTTGTTTTTTCTGCCGGGTCAACCGTGGCGGCCGCGGCGGGGGGTGTCGTCGGGGTTTCGCCGCCTGCCTGCTGCGCACTGCATCCGCCCAGCAGCAGCGTCAACGCCATCAGCCCCGAAAGCACCGCTGTTTTTTTCATTCCTTCACCACCAATTCCACACTTACCCGATTGGGCAGACAGATAATGAATTGCTGATTGGGGCGCGTCTCCCAGTTGTCCAGCGTCACTTCGCCCATTTGGACGCACAGCTGATTATGGCATGTTGAGGATGCCATCACCGCGCCGCGCTCGCTGATCTCAATCACGTTGACGCTGCCGTCCTCCTGCGTGACGGTCAATGTCTGCTTCTGCCCCAGCGGCACACGGGCGTACTCCGCGCCATCCACCGTCACGACGATTTCGCCATTTTGACCCCCGCTCGGACGCAGCAGCGTTACCGCCGCCAGCAATCCGACGGCAAGTGCGACCATCAGCGCAATGACCCAATAGTTCTTCTTATCCATACTGCTCCTTTATCTTGGCATATGAATACATTGTGAATTATACCACGAACTCCATGCCGCGTCAATGTCAAGTTTTCGCGATTGAAGCATTTCTCGATTCAGTTGACTTTGCTTTCATACTTATATGCTATATGCGCGTGCAGCGCAGGGATTTCGCCTCTGCGGAGGCAAGAATCCTGTTTCAAATTCCTCAATTTTGTGGTATAATGATCCCAGCAGACTTCTGCAAAATGCACGTTAAACCAACGATTAGGAGGATTTTTACCATGGCTAAGGAACTTAAGGGCACGAAAACCGAGCAAAACCTGCTGGAAGCCTTCGCGGGAGAATCTATGGCGCGCAATAAGTACACCTACTTCGCATCGAAGGCACGCAAGGACGGCTATGTGCAGATTGCCGAACTGTTCGAAGCAACCGCAGCGAACGAGAAGGAACACGCCAAAATGTGGTTCAAGCTGCTGGAGGGCGGCGAAATCAAGGATACCGCAGCGAACCTGCTGCACGCCGCTGAGGGCGAGAACGCCGAGTGGACAGACATGTACGTCCGCATGGCAGAGGAAGCGGACGCCGAGGGTTTCCCGGCGATTGCGCATAAATTCCGCATGGTCGCCGCCATCGAGAAGACGCATGAGGAACGCTATCGCCGCCTGCTGGCGAACGTGGAAAATGACCTTGTATTCTCCAAGGACGGCGACGTGATTTGGGAATGCGCGAACTGCGGCCATATCGTTGTGGGCAAGAAAGCGCCGGAAATCTGCCCGGTGTGCGCGCATCCGCAGAGCTACTTCATGGTCAAGGCGGAAAACTACTGATATTCCTGATTCTGATAGCAAGCACCCCTCCTTCGGCAAATCACCGAAAGAGGGGTGCATTTTCGTTCGTAGATCTTTGGGAGCGACACGCGCATACAGTATGCAGATGCGCTCATCTCAATCGCGAAAAGGGTGTCGAGAGGGTCGAAGACCCTTCGCAGGTGCAGGGCAGAGCCCTGCTGGGGTCAAGGGGCAAAGCCCCTTGGGTCTCCCCCGTCCTTTATTTCTGGTCGGGAATCAGAACCGCCTTGATGCGGCGGACGCCAGCGGAAGAGGATTCTTCCTTCTGAATCTTGAACGTGCCCAAATCGCCGGTGTTCTGCGCGTGGGGGCCGCCGCAGATTTCAAAGGAGTAATCGCCCATCTTGTAGGTGCGAACCTTCTCGCCGTACTTGGACTCAAACAGGCCAATTGCGCCCTTCTCCTTCGCTTCCGGCACGGTCATCTCTTCGCACACAACCGGCACTTTCGCCTGAATCGCTTCATTGACCATCTTTTCGACCTGCGCCAGCTCGTCCTTGGTCACCTTGCGGCCGAAGGAGAAGTCGAAACGCAGACGTTCCGCCGTGATGTTCGAGCCCTTCTGCGCCACTTCGTCGCCGAGCACCTTGCGCAGCGCCGCGTGCAGCAGGTGGGTTGCGGTGTGCAGGCGCGCGGTTTCCTCGCTCGTGTCCGCCAGACCGCCCTTGAACTTCTGCTCAGCGCCCTGATGGCTCAGCTCCTGATGCTTGCGGAACGCTTCCTCAAATCCGGCGGTATCCACCGTCAGATTGCGCTCCTTCGCCAGTTCCACGGTCATCTCAATCGGGAAGCCGTAGGTATCGTAGAGGTGGAACGCCGTCTCGCCGTCAATCTTGCCATCCGCCGCGCGGGACGCCACCTTGTCGAACTCCTTGTTGCCCTGCTTCAGCGTGCGGGCAAAGCGGCCTTCCTCCAGCGTCAGCTGATCGATGACGAACGCCGCGTTGCGCTCCAGCTCCGGATACGCATTCTTGTACTGGTTGATGATCACCTTCGCGATTTCGCAGGTGAAGCCGTCGGGCATACCGAGCTGCATCCCGTAGCGCACCGCACGGCGAATCAGGCGGCGGAGAATATAGCCCTGATCCGTGTTGGACGGGGACACGCCGCGGTCGTCGCCCAGAATAAAGGTGGACGTGCGCATGTGGTCGGCAATGATGCGGAACGCCTTGGTCGTTTCCTCATCCGCGCCATACTCCTTGCCAGACAGTTCGGCAATCTTCGCCAGAATGTCGGTGAAGGCGTCCGTCTCGTAGACGGTCTTCTTGCCCGTCAGCACGCAGATGGTGCGTTCCAGACCCATGCCGGTATCGACGTTCTTCTGCTTGAGCGGAATGAACGTACCGTCCTTCTGCTTGTTGTACTGCATGAACACGTCGTTCCAGATTTCCAGATACGCGCCGCAGTGGCAGGCAGGCGAGCAGTTCGGGCCGCAGGGCTTTTTGGTGATGATGAACATCTCGGTATCCGGGCCGCACGGGCCGGTGATGCCCGCCGGGCCCCACCAGTTGTGCTCCTTCGGCAGATAGAACAGGTGGTCATCCTTCACGCCGCAGCTGCGCCAGAGATTGGCGGCTTCCTCGTCGCGGGGGCAGTCCTCGTCGCCCTCAAAGACGGTGAACGCCAGCTTGTCGGGGTCAAGACCGAGGTATTTTTCGCTCGTCAGGAACTCCCAGCTCCACGGAATCATTTCCTTCTTGAAATAGTCGCCCAGCGACCAGTTGCCCAGCATTTCAAAGAAGGTCAGGTGGCTGGGGTCGCCCACGTCGTCAATATCACCCGTGCGGATGCACTTCTGCACGTCGGTCAGGCGCGTGCCAGCGGGGTGGGGCGTACCCATCAGGTACGGCACGAGCGGGTGCATACCGGCGGTGGTGAACAGGACGGTCGGGTCATTTTCCGGAATAACGGAGGCGGAGGGAATCCGATGATGTCCCTTGGACTCCATGAACTGCTGGAACATTTCCCGCAGCTGGGCGGATGTAATCTGCTTCATAAAGGCTGCTCCCTTCAAATTCGCACAAAATGGGGTCAATCGCAAGGGCTATTATACCATTCTGTCATGCGATTTGCAAGGGCTTCACGCGGTTTCCTGCGCCATTTGCGCCTTCTGCGCACGAATGACCTTCGTCATCATCCACACGGCGAGGGCAAGCGTCAGCACATCCGCCAGCGGCTGGCAGACTTCCAGCCCGCGCAGCCCCCACACGTTCGGCAGCACCAGCAGCGTCGGAATCAGGAACAAGCCCTGCCGCGCTGCCGCCAGAATCGTCGAGCGGATGCCGTAGCCAATCGCCTGCGTGTACATGTTGCTCAGCGTGATAAATCCCCACGCCCACACGGTCAGAATCTGAATGCGGAAGGTTTCCGTGCCGATGCGGATGACCTCCGGGTCGGAGCGGCGGAACAGCGTGACGACCGGCTCGGCAAAGGCGAAGCCCGCCGCGCCCAGCACCAGCAGCACAATCGTCGTTACCTTGACGCTGAAGGAAAACGCGCGGTGCATCCGGTCATATTTTCTCGCGCCGTAATTGAAGCCGCAGACCGGCTGGAAGCCCTGCCCGAAGCCGACGACGGTGGAGTTGACGAAATTCAGGCAGCGGCTGACAATCGCGAACGCCGCAATCGCAGGGTCTCCATAGACCGCCGCGGCATTGTTGAGCAGCGACGTCGACACGCTCATGATGCCCTGCCGCCCCAGCGACGGCAGACCGTTGTTCAGGATTTTGGCGTACATCTGCTTCGTTGGGCGGTAGTTGCGCGGATGAATCGTGATGGCGTCGGCGTGCGTGCTGCACATCACCAGCAGGATGACAAAGCTCGTCAGCTGCGAAATTGCCGTCGCAATCGATGCACCCGCAATGCCCATGTCGAACACGAAAATCAGCAGCGGGTCAAGGAGCATATTCAGCAAGCCGCCGGAAATGATGCCGACCATGCCATACGTCGCCAAGCCTTGGAAGCGCAGGAGGTTGTTCATTGACAACGACCCCATCATGAACGGCGCGGCGAGGAAAATATACCGCGCGTAGTCCAGCGCATACGGCATAGCGGTCTCCGTCGCGCCAAGCAGGCGCATCAGCGGCTCATTGAACGCATTGCCCAGCACCGCAATCAGCACGCCCGCCGCCACTGCGGAAAAGAAGCCGACCGCGCTGTACACTTCCGCCTCCTTGCGCTTGCCCATGCCCAGCAGGTGGCTGACGTTCGTGCCGCTGCCCATGCCGAACATGAACGCCAGCGCCTGAATCATCGCCATCACGGAAAAGACAATGCCGACGGCGGCGGAGGCGGATGTGCCGCTTGCGCTGGCTTCCGCCGTGCCAATTTGGCTGACGAAATAGGTGTCCGCCATATTATAAATGGAGGTAATCAGCATTGAGCAGATGGTGGGAAGCGCCATTTTCGGGATAATCTTCTCCACCGGCTGCGTCAGGAGCATTTGCTGTCTTTCTTCGGCGCTCATCGCCATAGGATTTGCCCTGCCTTTCTCATTCTCTCTACGCATGGAAGCCCTTTCAGCGCATACCGAATGAAATATTCTGCAAAAATCCCGAAAATCCTTGTTTTTTTCGCCGCACTTGACAAAGAAAGTCAGATGCAGTACCCTTGTATTGGGGAGAGCATCCCCCGAAAGGCAGAAAATCGACATGAAATCGACCGAAGAAATGCTGCAAGCCGCTGTACAGCAGCTGCAAACCGCGGAGCAGGCGCGCCTGACCAGCGAAACCGACCCTGCGCGCCGGCAGCTGCTGCATCTGCTCTATGCGCGGGAAGCCGCCGCGCTGCAATCCATGACACTGGTACGCGCTGAAATCCCCGCCACCCAAAAGCGGGACTGGAAGCCGCTGATTTTCCCGCTCGCCGCCGCGGTGCTGAATCTGGGTGCGCTGGCGCTCTGGCTGACGCTGCCCAGCTGCGTGACGCCGGAAAACAGCGGCTGGATGGGGCGATTCGCGCTGTGCATCGTTGTGCAGTCGGTATCGCTCTGCGCCGCCATCGGGAGCATTGTGAGCGCCATGCGCCGCAAGCCTCCCAAGCCTGTTGCAGTGGCGGATGAGCCTGAGCTTCGCCGTCGCTTGGTGGAAGTGGAAGGGCGAATCGCTTTGGACGCGCAGACCATCGAAGCGCTTTTTGCGCAGGAATCCGTTACCATCATCAGCACAGGCGCGGAAACGGCAGCAGAGCTATATGCCTCGCTGTACGAAATGGCACAGGACGCCCGGCTGGATGGCGACGCAAATCAGGAAAAAGCGCTCTCGTGGCCGCTGTCGAATGCAAAGCGCCTGCTGAACGCGGTCGGCTGCGAAGTGGTAGACTACACGCCGGAAACAGCCATGTTCTACGACGTGATGGACGCGGACATCACCCAGCAGCGCCGCCCCGCGATTGTGCAGAAGGCGGACGGGATTGTGCAGCAGAGGGGACTGTATTTAAGGAAGGGGTAACGCCGTCGCTGCCCCCTTGTCGCGCCCACAGGCGCGAATCCCCCCTGCAACAATCAAAATCAAGAAACATGGGTGTGCATTGCGAAGGGGTCAAGGGGGCGACCGCAAAGCCCCCTTGTCGCCTCCGCAGAGGCGAAATCCTCTGCTTGCAGAAAAGACATGCCATGTCTACAAGACCAGCAGCGTGGTCGCGCCAATGGGCAAGTGGTGAGTAGAGCAGCTTGGGGGGCGCTTCTGAGGAAGCGCAAAGTTACTGGCAGGGACGCTTCGCTGCCTGCACCTTTGTTGGCTTTTCCCTTTGAATTGATCGCCTTGATCGCCCGTGGAACGGTTGGGGCGTTGCCCCAAACCCCACAAGGGGCGCTGCCCCTTGACCCTGCAAGGGGAATCCCCCCCTTGACCCCTCCGCGCGATTGAGTTGGCATCTCTACCATAGTTCTTCCGCGTGTTTATTCTCTTATTCCTATCCCAGTGAGGTGAATTATGCGTTATTTTGGTTTTGACCTTGGTGACGGCGAAAGCTGTGTCGCCCTCTATTCCGACCAGCACATTGCTCCCGTTATCCTCCCCGTCCACGGGCGCAACAGCTTCATCACCGCTCTCGCCCGCTATGACGGTCATCCCGTCGTTGGCGCACTTGCCAGCGACAACCCCCAAGCTGAAGACCTCCGCGTCTGCTTCAAGCGCAACTTCCGCACCAACAGCGATTTCGTCAACCAGACCGTCGCCGCCTTCGCAAAAGGTGTCCTGACCGCCCTGCAAGACCATAGCGTCGTCCGCCATATCATGGAGACGGAAAACATCAGTTTCATTGTGGGCTGTCCGGCGGATTGGGCGGACAGCGACCGCACGCGCTATGCATCCCTGTTGATGGCGGCGGGACTGCCCAATGTGCGTATCGTGCCAGAATCGCGGGCGGCATTCCTGTCCGCGTCGACCGCGGAAGAGGACGAAACGCTCCGCCGGGCGCTGATGGACTGCGCGCTGGTGATTGACCTTGGCTCCTCCACCATGGATTTAGCGTATGTCTGCGACGGCCGGGAGTACGCCGTCAGCACAATGGGCGTGCAGCTGGGCGGCGGTATGCTGGATGAGCTGCTGCTGGAGCGGGCGGTAGACGCGCTGTGCGCAGAGGAAGCGGAACTTGTGCGGGAAATCCTGCGCGAAAAAAGCGCGTGGAAGAGCCGGATGATGCTGTCCGCGCGGCGGCTCAAGGAGCAATTCTTCACGCTCGGCGCAGGCGAAGAGCTGACGAGGCGCGAGACGATTTTCTGCGAAGGGCGGCATGTGCTGAACCTCACCATCAGCGCCGCCATCGTCGAAGAGCTCTGCGAGCGCCCGTCACCGCTATTGGAGGGTGAATCCTTCCGCAGCCGGATGATGAACTGTCTGCTGATGGCGCAGCAAATGACGGCGCAGCGTCCGCCGAAGGTCGTCCTGCTGACAGGCGGCGCGTCGCGGATGACGTTCTTCCAGCAGCTTTGCCGTGAGACATTCCCGGACAGCGTGCTGCACGTTTCCGCCACGCCGGAATTTGACATTGCGCGCGGATTGGCGTACGCGGGGCATGTGGACGAAATGGTCAGGCGGCTGAAGGCGGATGCCGCGGCATATGTAGAAAGCGATGCGGTGGAGCAGAAGGTGCAGTCCGCTATGCCCGCGCTGACAGAGCAGCTTTCCGCCGCAATGGCGCGTCAGCTGACGGACAGCGTGCTCGTGCCGGAATACCGAAAGTGGCGGCAGGGCGAAACGGCAACGCTGGGCGACATGGAAGATGCGTGCCAGAAGCGGGCGGAATCGCTGCTGATGTCACCGGAATGGAGCGCAGCGCTGTCAGAAGTGGTCTCGCCGTGGCTGGACAACATTCTGATGGACGTGCAGCGTGACCTCAACCGCCTTTGCGAGCAATATGGCGTGGATGTGCAGCGCTTGCAGATTCGCCAAGCCATGGTGACAACGAGCACCCTGCCGATGCGGGACAATCTGCCGATGCCGGAAATGCCGCTGATGGAAGTGCTGCTGGATATTATCGTCGCGATGATGGCGGCGAACCTCTGCGGCGGCGGCGGGATCGCGCTGATTGCGTCCGGCCCGGTGGGGCTGGTCATCGGCGCGGCAATTGGGCTGATTGCCATGTTCGTCAGCCGTCCTGCGCTGGACAAGCTGACCCGTCCGCTGATGCGGCAGATGAACATCCCCAAACTTCTGCGGAAGACGGCGAATGAACAGCGGCTGCTCAGCGACAGCAATCAGAAAAAGATGGTGCAGACGATTCGGGATGCGCTGGCAGAGGACGAAGCGCTGCAAGTTGGGCTTTGCACGCAGATTGGGCAGTGCATTGACAGCGCGATTCTTCGCCTGACGGAAGAAAAGGGCATGGCTGTGGTATAACAAAACGCCCGGCGGATGGAGGATTATTGTTCCTCCACTCGTCGGGCGCATTTTTCTTTTGGGATGGCTTCCTGCGCTTCTGCTGCCGCTGCGAATTGCGCGGGCAGGTCAATCAGCGCCGCCCCTTGTCACTTGCGTCCTGCCGGGCAGTTCTGCCATGCGTACTCAATGGCTTGCTGATGGTAGGTATCCACCTTGCCGGATTCGTGACCCTTCGAATTCGTGAAGTGCATACAAATCTGACCCGTCATGTTGTTGTCCGGGATGGTATCGCCGTCGGGGTTGTGCGGCATACCGAACAGGGAGCACGCGAACGTCCTGTTGCCAATGGTAATCAGGCAGGGACGGCGCTGCCACAGGTTCTTATCCCAGATTTCCTGCGCGTTGTTCACGCCGTAAATCTGGCACAGGCGCGCAGTGTCGGCGGCAGTCACGGGCTCAATGTCCGCGTGGCTGTAACCCGCCCAGCGGCGCGCCCACCAAACGATGCCGGTTCGCACGTCGTAAATCTTGTAGCTGGCGCCCTTCGCCCACAGCTGCTGGATACCGCCTGTGTACCAGTCAATCTTCTCTGCCGGGTAGAACTGGAAGTTGTAGTCCGTGTAGTCGTCCGCGCCGGGTTCAACTGTGCCGAACAGCGCGTGCTGCGTCTGCTTGCCCGCAATGCCATCCACCGTCAAGCCCTTGGCGCTCTGGAAGGCGCGAACCGCCGCCTGAACCGCGGAGGTGTACACGTTCGTGACGCTGCCGGTGTAGTAACCCTGATTGATGAGTTCCTGCACAAGGCGGGTTACAGC
>ULVT01070145.1_pt1 | contig 12264 bp, 8 predicted proteins | sample 1959701 | NCBI WGS metagenome assembly ULVT01 (sample SAMEA4835793, study PRJEB28245) | human gut metagenome | biome: gut microbiome; material: fecal sample | place: Denmark | collected 2008
AAATCACTCACCACCCTTATTCAAAAACCATGACAAAACAAGAACTCTACAAAAAAGCCTGTATGCTCCCGCTGCTGCCGGGGGTGTATATCATCCGCGATAAAACGGATACCATCATCTATATTGGCAAAGCCAAGCGCCTGCGCATCCGTGTTTCACAGTATTTCCGCGAGGGCGTGCCCCATGACGCGAAGGTCACCCAAATGATCAACCACGCATTTGCGTTCGATGTCATCGTCTGCCAAAGCGAATTTGAGGCCCTGGTGCTGGAAGCCAGCCAGATTAAGGCCCATACGCCAAAGTATAATATCTTGCTCAAAGATGATAAGGGCTACAGCTATGTAAAGATCACCCACGGCCCTTGGCCGCGTATTTCTGCTGCCCTGCAAAAGGACGATGAGAACGCCGATTATATCGGCCCGTTCACCTCGGCTTTTGCGGTGCGGGAGATGGTGGAAACTGCCCAGAACTGTTTTTTGCTGCCCCGCTGCAATAAAGAGTTCCCGCGTGATATCGGCAAGGGCCGCCCCTGCCTGAATGCCCATATCGGCAAGTGCATGGCCGTGTGCAGCGGCAAAATTACCTGCGAAGCCTATAACGAAGCGGTGCAGGGTGCCCTGCGCATGATCCGGTACGGCAAAAAAGATATCGTCAAGCAGCTGAAAGAGAAGATGCAGGCGGCGTCTGACCGGCTGGATTTTGAAACAGCCGCCCTGCTGCGGGATCAGATCGCGGCCATTGACCGCGTGGCGGCGGGCCAGAAGGTGGTTATGGATGCCGGAACAGAGATGGACGTCATTGCACTGGCGGGCACTACCCGCGCGGTATGCGCAGCGGTGCTGCGCTACCGGGATGGCCGCCTGACCGATAAGCGGGAGTTCGTCTTTCATGATACGACTGATATCGAAGCCGTGCGGGAGGAATTCCTGCCCCAGTATTATCTGGATGGCGAGACGATCCCCAAAACCATTGCGGTGGATACCCTGCCGCCGGACGCCGAAGCGCTGAACCAGGCGCTGAACGAAGCACGCGGCAGCAAGGTGGAGCTGTATGTGCCCCAGCGCGGCGATGTGGCCAAGCTGGTAACAATGGCCTACACCAACGCTGTGGAGCGCCTGGGGCGCGAGAGCGGCCGCTATACCCGCGAGGAAAAGCTGCTGGAAGAAGCCGCCCAGGTGCTGGGCCTGAAAACCCCGCCGAGGGTGATTGAAAGCTATGATATTTCCAACTGGGGCGATGGCTCCAGCGTGTGCGGTATGGTGGTGTTCAAGGATGGCAAGCCTTACCGCGCCGGCTACCGCCGCTTTAAGATGCGCACCGTTGCCGGCACGGACGACTATGCCTCTATGGCGGAAACGCTTTCCCGCCGGGCTGCGGAGTACGAGGCGGCCCGGCGCGGCGAAAAGCCGGATAATGAAACCAACCAGTTTGCCACCATGCCGGATCTGCTGCTGATCGATGGCGGTCGCGGGCAGGTGAGCGCCGTTAAACAGGCACTGCGCGGCACGGCACTGGAACATGTGCCCACCTTTGGCATGGTCAAGGATGACCACCACCGCACCCGCGCCATTGTGGATGATGCGGGCGGGGAAATCGCCATCAACCGGCACCGCAATATCTTTACCTTTGTGACCAATATCCAGGATGAAACCCACCGCTATGCCAACGATTACCGCAAGCGGATGATGCACAAAAAGTCCTATGCGGCAACCCTGACAGAGCTGCCCGGCGTTGGCCCCAAGACCAGCGCGGCACTGCTGGCACATTTCAAAACCGTAACGGCAGTCAAGCAGGCGTCTATTTCGGACCTGGAAGAGGTCAAGGGCATCAGCCACGCCAAGGCGGAGAACATTTATAATGCTCTGCGCCAGTAAACTCAACGCCGGCAACGGCAGGAGAGGGAAAAACCCGGCTGGATTGCAGGCTGGGTTGTAAAATAAGAATGAATGACGGTAAACTCCCTTGACAAGCGGATTTGAACCATCCATAATGTATAAGGCAACACCGCACAATTCCCGCCTTACGGCTTAAGCACCGCTTCGGCGGCTGCGGCACGGCATCTGCGTTGCCAAAATGCTCGATAATACACAAAGTATTATCTGCGCTTTTGGCTTAGCAGCTGCCGCACCTCGCTCGCCGTATCGGCACTTAGAATTATGCGGTATTGCCATAAGTGCAACTGTTTATCCCGAATAGGAGTGCTCTGGCTTGAGCTTCCCAGCGGGATGGGTGGTTGCCATATAACAAATGAAAGGCAGGCGGCCTAACATGATGCGTGTGATTGCAGGTACAGCCCGCGGCAAAAACCTTGCTGCGCTACCGGGGGAGGATGTTACCCGCCCCACCATTAACCGCGTAAAGGAGGCAATGTTCTCCAGCGTACAGTTCTCTGTGCCCGGCGCGCGCGTGCTGGACTTGTTTGCAGGCAGCGGCCAGCTTGGCATTGAGGCATTATCCCGCGGGGCCAAGCGCTGTGTTTTCCTGGATGCTTCCCGCGAGGCGATCCAGATCGTGCTGGCCAACTGCAAAACGGCAGGCGTGTTTGCGCAGAGCCGGGTCATCCCGGATGATGCGTTCCACTTTTTGGCCACCACGCAGGAAGAGTTTGATCTTGCCCTGCTGGACCCGCCGTACCACCACGGCACGGTAGCCAAAGCACTGCCGCAGCTGGCAGCGCACATGGCCCCTGGCGGTGTGGTGCTGTGTGAAACAGAACTGGACGCCGAACTGCCGGAACAGGTTGAGGGGCTTGTTTTGGCAAAACAATATAAGTACGGCAAGATTTTGGTAAGCCGCTATGAGAAAGAGGAACAGCTATGAATGTTGAGGAACTGCTGGATATGCTGGAGGAAACGCTGGAGGAGGGTACCGCTGTGCCGTTTGCCGCCGCCAAGCGTGTGGTAGATGTGGACCGCTGCCGCGATATCGTGGATGAGGTGCGCAATAACCTGCCCGATGAACTGCGCGACAGCAAAAAGATTGTGGCAGACCGCGAGCAGATTTTAAAGAACGCCCAGAGCGATGCGGATAACATCATCAAGCAGGCAGAGGAACGCGCACGGGTACTGGTATCGGACAAAGAGATCACCAAGCGCGCACAGAAGATGGCCGTGGAGCTGGTGAACGCCGCACAGGCACAGGCGAAAAAGATCAACAATGCCTCCGCGGCTTATTGTGAGAATATCCTCAAAAACTCGGAGGAAGTTCTGGCCCGCAGTGTGGCGGATATCAAAAATACCCGCATGAACCTGCGCAACCTGGCCAGCCGCGGCCCCCATGGCCCACAGAAACCGAATCTGTAAAATCGGCCCCCTGTGCGGGCTTTGTGAAAGAGATCTGCACGGTTCCTGCCCCGCAAACAACAAATAAGACAGCATTTGTGAAAACTTTATGGCCCGCAGCGCTTTTTGGCGCTGTGGGCTTGCTTTTTGCCCCGCGATTTGGTACTATATAAGTGTTCCAGTGGGTAAAAGTGGGCAATTCGGGGTTAAAGTGGTGAGTTATCCACACATTCCACAGGGTTGTTAACCGCGAAATTCCGCTGAAACGCTAAAAAAGCGACAGTTCCAACCGGGAAGGGGGCGGGTTCGACAATGTTCATGGGTCAGTATGACTACGCAGTGGACGCAAAGGGCCGTCTGAATTTCCCCGCAAAGTTCCGGGATGGAATGGGCGAAACCTTTATCGTGACCCGCTGGCTGGACCATTGCCTTGCCGCGTTCCCGCCGGAGGAGTTTGAAAAAGTGGCCCAGCGCATTGCCGAAAAAGGTATGGTAAAGGGCCGCAATGTCAGCCGTATGCTGTATTCCTCTGCGGTGGAAGTAACACCGGATAAGCAGGGCCGTATTCAGCTGCCCGCAAAACTGCGGGAATACGCCAACCTGGACCACGATGTGAGCGTGATCGGCAACCGCAACTTTGCGGAGATCTGGAACACCCAGGATTGGGAAGTCCGCCAGGCGGAAAGCGATGAAGATTTTACCGCCGCAATGGAAGACCTTGATTTTTAAGATACACTTTGAGCGGGGGTGTACCCCTGCATGTTAAACCGTGTGAAACGGGGAAAGAGGAGAATACCGTGGAATTTAGTCATATCCCCGTTTTGCTCAGCCAATGCCTTGATGGGTTGGCCATTGACCCTGCCGGGATTTATCTGGACGGAACGGCCGGCGGGGCAGGCCACTCAAAGGAAATAGCAAAACGCCTGACCACCGGGCGGCTGATCTCGCTGGATCAGGACCCGGATGCGGTGGCAACCGCTGCCGCAAGGCTAAAGGGCTTACCCGCCCAGGTGGTTCAGGCCAACTTCCGCGAAACCGCCCGCGTGCTGGATGAACTGGAGATCCCCTTCATCAACGGCGCGCTGCTGGACCTTGGCGTTTCCAGCCACCAGCTGGACGATGCCGAGCGTGGCTTCTCCTATCACGCGGATGCCCCGCTGGATATGCGCATGAGCCAGCAGGGGCCCACCGCGGCAGACTTGGTGAACACCCTGGACCGTGAGGAACTGACCCGCATCCTGCGCGATTATGGTGAGGAACCGTATGCCTGGCAGATTGCGGGTAAAATCGTGAAAGCACGGGAGGAAACCCCGATTTTGACGACCCTGCAGTTTGCGGACCTGATTGCATCCGCTATGCCGCCTGCCGAGCGCCGCAAGAACAAGAATCCCGCCCGCCGCAGCTTCCAGGCAGTGCGGATTGCCGTCAATGGGGAACTGGATGCCCTGAACGAGGGGATGGAGGCGATTTTCAGCCGCTTGGCCCCCGGCGGGCGGTTCTGCATCATCACGTTCCACAGCCTGGAGGACCGGCTGGTAAAACAGAAGTTCCGCCGCTGGGCCCAGCGCTGCACCTGCCCGCCGGAGCAGCCTATTTGCACCTGCGGCGGGATGCCCAAAGCTAAACTGATTACCCGCAAGCCGGTTGAAGCGGACGCTGGTGAGTTGGAAGAAAACCGCCGCAGCCGTTCCGCCAAGCTGCGCGTACTGGAAAAATTATAAGCGTGCCAGGAGGGAACATTGGCAGCGCGGCATGGCGCTTGTGACCATGCCGCACAGCTTAAGGAAAGCCGAAATTTTACGATACGAGAAAGGGGGCGGCGCCCATGGCTTCCACAGCAGCAGAAATTTCAACCAACAATCATTCCGGTTCCTCCCGCACACCGCGGGTGCGCGTTGTCAAGGGCGGACGCTACGGCCTGAGCAAGGCACGCCAGTTTGCCCGCACGGCGGGCACGGTGCTGGTCATTGCCATCTTTTTTGGTTTGTTTGCCAGCATTGTCGCCAGCCAGGCACGCATCACACAGCTTTCCGGCGAAATTGATGACGCCAAGTCGGAACTGACCAATGCCCAGAGCTATAACGACTATCTGTCCACCACCATGGATCAGATCACCAACAGCACCAGCGTCCAGCAGGAAGCGGAGGATCGGCTGGGGCTGGTTAAAATGGACCCCAGCCAGGTGACGTATGTCCGGCTGGAAGATGAAAGCGTGATCGAACGCGCAGCCGGCACAGCAGACAAGTTTTTTGCCGGTATCAAAACCGCAGCGCTCAGTCTGCTTGGCAGTTTTGACCCGTAACCGATCCGGTCAAGGCAATACCGCATAACTTTGGGTGCCCAAGCCGTCAGGTGGGAATCATGCGGTGCTGCCCTTACATTGCGCCAAAGCGTGCATCCCAACAGGAGCACGCTTTTTTTGCCATCATGGGCGGGCGCGTATTCGTGCAAACAGTCTTTTCTGTAAAGGAATGAACCTATGCCAAAGCAACCCGACAACAAGAATCAATCCACGCGTCATCACAACCGCCGCAGCCCGGAGCCGGGGCAGAATCATGCGCTTACGCTGAACGGACGCATCATGGTTTTGCTGCTGGTGATCGGCTTTATCGCTGCGGGGTGCGGCGTTCTGATTTATAAGCTGTATACCCTGCAGATCCGGGATGCTGAGCAGTACCGTGTTCAGGCGGCGGAACAGCAGCTTTCCGATACCCAGATCCCCGCCACGCGCGGCTCTATTTATTCCGCTAACGGCAAACTGCTGGCCAAAAGCAGTGTGGTGTGGAACATTATTGCCAACCCGTCCAAGTGCAACCAGGATTATGTGGCGGAAGCCAGCCAGAAAATCAGCGAATTGCTGAACGGGAGCGTCAGCGCGGAAAAAATTCAGGAGCAGCTGAGCAAAACGAACAGCCAGTACCGCGTGATTGCCAAGGGCATTGATATGGTAACGGCGCAATCCATTATTGACTATGCCAACACCAAACGCATTACCAACGGCAAGGCGGAGGGGGATCCGGATGCCAAGTACGAAACGGTGCTTTCCATGTACAAGGAATCCTCCTCCACGCGGGAATACCCTAACGGAATGTACCTTTCCTCGGTCTTGGGCTTTTGTGATGACAGCGGCAACGGCATGTACGGCCTGGAAAAATCGTATGATGAGAAACTGGTCGGTACACCGGGGCGCAGCATCAGCAGCGAGAACGCATGGGGCTATGAACTGGCTAACGAGGAAAGCGATACCCATGCGGCTATCAACGGCTATAACCTGAACCTGACCATTGACGATACCATCCAGACCGTGCTGGAAACCGAGCTTTCCAACGCGATTGATGACTATGATGTGCAGAACCGTGCCAGCGCCATTGTGATGAATGTGAACACCGGCGCGGTGCTGGGTATGGCAACGGCGCCGCAGTTTGACCCCAACGATCCGTATAATATCACCGAACCCAAATTGCAGGCTATCCTGGATAATGCCGGAACGGCGCTGACGGAGGACGATATTTCCGTCCTGCAAAGCCGTTTGGGGCAGGACGCCGTAGCTGATATCATTGCGGACGGCGTTGTGAACCCCAAAGGAACAAAAAGCATCGACGAAGAAGGCAACGAAATCGACGTTCCCAGCGAAAAAAGCCAGCTGCAGGGCATGATCCGTGAGGCCGAGTGGAAGAACAAAGCCGTGACGGAATTGTATTACCCCGGCTCAGTCTTTAAGCTCATGACGGCCGCTGCGGCGCTGGATTCCGGCCTGATGGGGGCGGACCAGCAGTTTTACTGCGGCGGCGACCTGACAGTATTCCCCAATACCGAGTGGGAACACAGCTACCGCTGCGCCGAGGGCAACGCTCACGGCTGGCTGGATATGGCCGGGGCGCTGAACCACAGCTGCAACCTGTACTTTATCCAGGTGGCGGAAAAAATGAGCGCCGAATTCTTTTATAACTACTACCAGGCGTTTGGCCTGACCCAGACCACTGGCATTGACCTGCCGTATGAGGCAAAGGGCATCTCCAAAACCCAGCAGGAGATGGAGCAGGTGGAAACGGACCTGTACTCCACCGCGTTCGGCCAGTCCCAAAAGCTGACCCTGATCCAGATGGCGGCCGCCGTGGCTTCCACCGTGAACGGCGGCTACCTGATGACCCCCTATGTGGTGGATAATATGACGGACGACACCGGCAACGTGGTATGGCAGGCTGAAACCGATATTAAGCGCCAGGTTGTCAGCGAGGAAGTCAGTGAGCAGATCCGCGCCATGATGGAAAACAACGTGGGTCACACCGGTACCAGCAATGACCTGGACTATCACGGTTGTGCCAGCGCTTATGTGGCGGGCTACCGCATCGGCGGCAAATCCGGTACGGCAGAACAGCTGGACTGGAAAGGCGCTTACAAGTACCGCCCGGACGGTGACTACCGCAAGGCCATCAGCTTTGCCGCCATCCTTCCGGCGGACGACCCGGAAATTCTGGTGCTGGTCATGATGGATGACCCGCGCTGGATCTTTGACTACGCTTCCCAGATTGTGGCCCCTGTTACCGGCAACATCATCAGCCAGATCGCGCCGTATCTTGGCATTGAACGGGATGCTTCTTATGATAGCAACGGCAGTGTGGAAGTGCCAAATGCCATTGGCACCCGCTGGACTTCCGCCCAGGTCAAGATGAACGCCGCCGGGCTTTCCCACCGGTTTGTGGATACCAGCGACGGCGATGTTGTGTATCAGTACCCCGCAGGCGGCACCGTGGTGCCCGCAGGCTCCACGGTTTACCTGTATACCCAGTCCACCACCGACGCCACCACCACCGTGCCGGATGCCACCGGCAAAACCGGAACCTTTGCCGCACAGATGCTCAAGGCTTCCGGCGTCAATGTGGCAATTTCGGGCAGTGCATCGGACCGTGTTGTCAGCCAGGATATTGAGGTTGGGAGTGTGGTGCCCTACGGCACAGTCGTTACCCTGACCACGGAATCCGACGGCAGCAGCGATGCCCAGCAGGATGCAGATACCCCGCAGGACGATGCCGCCCGGGACGATACGCCCCAGGACGCCGCCGGTGAGAACGATCCGGATAGCACGACCCAGGATGATACCGGCAGCGATGCCGAGCAGCAATAACCCCGGCCACGGCAGGGGGACCCCACAGCAAACTGAAACATGCCGCAACTAAACCAACCAAAAGGAGCGTGTTCCCATGAAACCCATGAACGCGAACGAACTTCTGGCCGGGCTGGCACTGGCCCGCCCGGTGCCCATCACCGCCGTTGTAACGGACTCCCGCAAGGTGCAGCCGGGCTGCATTTTTGTCTGCTTCCCCGGCGAGCGTGTGGACGGCCACGACTATGCCGCCAAGGCGTACCAGGCCGGGGCCGAGTATGTGATCGCCAACCATCCCGTGGAGGGCGTGCCGGAGGATCACCTTGTCATCTGTGAATCCAGCTACCTTGCCATGATCCGTATGGCATCCAACTACCGCACGCTGTTCAGCCCGCTGATGATCGGTGTGACCGGCAGCGTGGGCAAAACCACCACCAAAGAGTTCTGCTATGCCGTTCTTTCGGCTTTTGGCAATACCTTAAAAACAGAGGGCAACCAGAACAATGAGATCGGCCTGCCCAAAACGCTGTTCCGCCTGGAAGATACCACCCAGTATGCTGTGGTGGAAATGGGCATGAGCCACCTGGGCGAGATTGCCCGCATGGTGCGCGCAGCGCGGCCGTCTGCCGGTATCATTACGATGATCGGCGTTTCCCACCTGGAAAATCTGGGCACACGGGAGAATATATTGAAGGCAAAGATGGAAATCTGCCAGGGCCTGCCGGACGGCGCCCCGCTGGTTCTGAATGCGGACGATGACCTGCTGCCCACCGCGCAGATCCCCGGCCGCCTGCGCCCGGTGTGGTTCGGCATCCGCTCCAGCTCCGCCGATGTGCGCGCCATCAATATTCATACCGTAGGGGAGGGCACCGGCTTTACCCTGGTGGATAACGTGGACGGCGAAACCTATGAGTTCAGTGTAACCATCCCCACGGCAGGCGTTCATACCGTGTATGATGCCCTTGCTGCTTACACTGCAGCCACCCGCTTGGGGTTGGAGCGTGCCCGCGCCGCCCGTGCGCTGGCCAGCTATCAGACCACCGGTATGCGCCAGAACATTGTGCAGCACGGCGGTGTGACCTTTATTGAGGATTGCTATAACGCTAGCCCGGACAGCATGAAAGCAGCCTTGCAGATTCTGCATGACCGCCAGCCCGGCCCCGGCGGCCGCCGCATTGCCGTGCTGGGCGATATGTTGGAACTTGGCGCTGCCAGTGAACCCGGCCACCGCCAGACCGGCAAATGGGCTGCCGATGCCGCTGACCTGCTGGTGGCTTACGGCCCGTTGAGCGCAGCCATGGCCGAAGCAGCCCGGCAGAAAGGGCTGCAAACCATCCATTGCCAAGCGGCGGAGGAAGTAGTAGAATATCTACGGCAGAACGTCCGCCCCGGCGATGTTGTGCTGGCAAAAGCCAGCCACGCCATGAAGCTGGATGATGTATTAAAGCAGCTTTACGCGGCGCTGCCAAACGCATAATTGCATATTTTGGGGGAATATCACATGGGAATGATCGTTTCTTGGATGCTGGTTGCCGCGGCAATCGGTGCGTTTGCCGTTACGGCACTTTCAGGCTGTTTTGTAATTCCGGCACTGCACAAGCTGCACTTCGGCCAGACCATCCGGGAATCCGGCCCGACCTGGCATAACAAAAAACAGGGCACACCCACCATGGGCGGCCTGTGCTTCATCTTTGGCATTCTGGTGGCCTGCGGCCTGGTGTATGCCGGGTTCTACCGCTATGCACAGGATCTTTTGGGCATTGTGCAGGTGCGCGCCGCCTTGCTGGCGCTGTTCCTGGCGTTTGGTTCCGGCTTTATCGGTTTTCTGGATGACTATATCAAGGTCGTCAAGCACCGCAACCTGGGCCTGCTTGCCTGGCAAAAGCTTATCATGCAGTTCATTGTTACCGGCGGCTTCCTGGTGGGGCTGCACATGCAGGGCCTGCTGACCACCATCATTATGCTGCCCTTTATCGGTGCGGTAGATCTGGGCTGGGTGTATTACCCCATTGCGTTCTTCGGCATCATCTTTTTGGTCAATGCCGTCAACCTGACGGATGGTCTGGACGGCCTGTGCTCCTGTGTGACCTTTGTTTCCATGCTGGGCTACCTGCTGGCTGCCAGCATGCTCAGCTTTTATCATGTGGCCGTTCTGGCGGCGGCAACGGCTGCTGCGGCAGCGGGCTTCCTGGTGTGGAACTTCTACCCGGCCAAAGTGTTCATGGGCGATACCGGCAGCATGTTCCTGGGCGGTATGGTAACGGCCCTTGCCTTTATCATGGGCCGGCCGGAGCTGGTGTTCTTCTTTGGCATTGTGTATATCTGGGACGCCATGACCGTTGTGATCCAGCGCGTTTACTTCAAGCTGACCCACGGCAAGCGCATTTTCCGCATGACACCGATCCACCACGCATTCGAGATGCGCGGCTGGAAAGAAGTCAAGATCGACTTTTTCTTCAGCCTGATCGCCATTATCGGCGTGGTGCTGGGCCTGATGTACGTTTACATGGCATAAAATATCAGAAAGGGGGCTGTACCGCAAATGACGCTTGCCCAGCTTTTCGATTTGGCCTTTGGCAACATTGGCAGGTTTTTTAAGGAAATCGCGTTCAAAAAAGAGGAACGCGGCAAACTTTCCTATGGCCTTGTCGGCACGCTGATCCTTGTGTTGACTTACGGGCTGATCATGCTGTTCTCCGCCAGTTACTCCACCGGGTATTACCGCTTCAAGGGGGATATTTACCACTTTATCCGCCCGCAGGTAATTCTGGCGGTGGTGGGGCTGGTGCTGATGTATCTGATTTCCAACATCAACTACCGCAGCCTGCGCCACATGAACTGGTACTTATACATTTTAACGCTGCTGCTTTTGGTGTGGGCCCTGTTCAGTGAGCCGTACAACGGCTGTTACCGCTGGGTGTATATGTTTGGCACAACCCTGCAGCCTTCGGAGCTGGCAAAGTTTTCGGCTATTTTGGGTCTTGCCTGCTTTGCGGACCGGTATTATGAAAAACGGGGAACACTGCTTTACGGCATTGTGCTGCCCGTGCTGCCGCTGCTGCCGGTGGTGGTTCTGCTGTACAAAGAACCCCATAACTCTGCTATCATGCTGATCCTGCTGATTGCGGGCAGTATGATTTTGTGTGGCGGTGTGGGCCGGTTCTGGTGCATCCCGGCGGCAGGCGCGGCTGCGTTTGTGATTTACAAAATGCTGACCGGACAGGATAACTATGTTCAGCAGCGCCTCGGCGCATGGAACGGTGACGAGGGCGATATTTTGTACCAGACCCAGCAGAGCCTGTATTCCATTGCGTCCGGCGGGCTGACCGGCCTGGGCATTGGCAACAGCCGTCAAAAGCACCTCTGGCTGCCGGAAGCCAGCAACGACTTTATCTTTTCCGTTCTGTGCGAAGAGCTGGGCTTTATCGGCGCGGTGATCTGTATGGGCCTTTTTGCCGCACTGATCATTCAGGGCGTTATCATCGCCCTGAACTCGCCGGATTATTTTGGTACGATGCTGGGTATTGGCATTATGTCGCAAATTGCCTGGCAGGCCATGATCCACATTGCGGTGGTCACCAATGTGGCCCCAAATACCGGCATCAGCCTGCCGTTTTTTTCCTCCGGTGGTACCAGCTTGCTGATTCTATTGTGTGAGATGGGCATTATACTAAGCATATCGCGGGCGGGCAACGCGCAAAACGCTGCGCGCAGCAAGCGCTCGCATGAAGAACTTGCCCGCCGGATGAACCCGCAGCGCCGCACCCACAAAGCCCTGCACAGCAACTGAGAATTCCCGCATGCCTGCGGAAAGCATTGTTCTCTTTGGTTTCAGATATAAGGCAATACCGCACAATTCCCGCCTTACGGCTTAAGCAC
>ULVT01034763.1_pt1 | contig 12166 bp, 9 predicted proteins | sample 1959701 | NCBI WGS metagenome assembly ULVT01 (sample SAMEA4835793, study PRJEB28245) | human gut metagenome | biome: gut microbiome; material: fecal sample | place: Denmark | collected 2008
TCTTCTTTTTTTATGTTTTGTTGTCTTATTTGTTCACTTTCTTGAATAGATTTTATTCTATCGCTATATTTACTTATAAATTTGCTTGCTTTTCTACTTCTTTTTGTTTTTTTATTCTGTACTTTATGGGTTGTTTTCTTTTTATTTTTTTTCTTTTCTTCTTTTAATTTTGAATTTAATAATAGATATTGGTCATCATTTTGTTTATCTCTAAATTTAAGTTCATTGCAAATTAATTCTATTATTGTCTTAGCAAGTGCATCTGCATCATGTCTTATATATTCTCCATCAACGCATGAAATATCTGCTTTTATTAATTTAATTCCCTTTCCTCTTAAGTTTTGGGCATCTACTTCAACTAAATTTGATCCTTCTTTATTATATTTTCTTAAGAACTCTGGAATTATATCTCCATTGTCGCATATACAATAATCTATTATTTTGTTTCCTGCATGTTCTATAATTGCATCAATATGGTCTGAAACATTATAATCATCTGTATGTCCAGGTTCAGTCATTATATTTGGTATGTATATTTTGAAGGCTTTACTATCTCTTATAGTTTTTGCTACATTTTTTATTAATAGATTTGGTATTACATTTGTGTAAAGGCTTCCTGGTCCTAAAATTATTGCATCAGCATTTTGAATAGCCTCTACAATTCCTGGTGCAGTTCTACAATTTGATGGGTTTATAAATACTCTATTTATCTTTGTCACTCTTTCTTCTGTTATATCTGCAATTTTATCTTTATCTTTTATTACCATTCCATTATCTAATTCTACGCATATTTTCATTTCATCTAATGTTACTGGTAATACTTTTCCTACCATTGAGAATATTTCATTACTTTTTTGAACACTTGTAGCTAAATTCCCATTTATATTTCTAGCTATCTCTATGTATAAATCTCCAAAGTTTACTTCATTTCCTTTGCCATCACCTAAATTATAATTTAAAATTTTTGACATTTCTTCTGAATTTGTTGCTAGTGCTTCTAAACTTATTTTTATGTCTTCTACTGTACTCATATCTTCTTTACCATATTTAGATACCGTAACTATTGCTGTTATATTGCTTGTATATTTTTTTAGTCCTTTTAATACTGTACTTAATCCATTTCCTCCACCAATTACTACAACATTAGGTCCTTTTGAATTTATTGGATTTTTACTTTTCATTATTTCAGGATTTGCTGCAAGTTCTAGTATTCTTCTTTGAAAAAATACTAGTCCTAATATGAAGCATGTGAATCCTATTATAAATAGTATTACTATTTTTACAAGCTCTGATAGTTCTAGCCTATCTGTTACTAATATGTTTGCAAATTCATAAGATGTTAGTAGCATTCCTATTATTATTAGCAGTATCCATCTTTTCGTTTTTTTGTTTCCTATTATTAGTTTTATTATTTTTTTCATTATTTCCTCCACATAACATATAATTTGCTAAATCTCATCTAGGTTTGTTAGTCAACACCCAAAATTCTAATTTCTGGTTCAATGTCTACATTAAATTTTTCTTTTATTTTTTCTTGTATGTATTGTATCAATTTTAAAACATCTGTTGCAGTTGCATTTCCTTTATTTACTATAAAACCTGCATGTAAGTTAGAAACTTCTGCATCTCCTATTCCATAACCTTTAAGCCCACATTTGTCTATTAGTTGTGCTGTTATAAATCCTTCTCCTCTTTTAAATACACTTCCTGCACTTGGCATATTTAATGGTTGCTTTTCTTTTCGATTTTTAGAATATTCTTCTATTTTATTTTTTATTTCTTCCTTGTTTCCTTTTTCTAATTTTATTTTTGCACTTATAATAATCCAATCTTTTTTCTGGAAAATTGATTTTCTATATGAAAATTCTTGTTCTTTTTTTGTTATTGTTTTTATTTCTAGGTTTTCATTAATATATGTAGATGAAATTATTTTATCGCCTATTTCATTTCCATATGCCCCTGAATTCATATATATTGCTCCTCCAAAGCTTCCTGGAATTCCAGAGGCAAATTCTATTCCTGTAAGTTCTTCTTCCCCTGCAACTCTTGCAAGTTTTGATAAAAGAATTCCTGACCCAACATTTAATGTTTCGTTATCTTCCTTAATAATTTCATTAAAATTTAATTTTACAACTATTCCTCTTATTCCTTTATCTTTTACTAAAACATTACTTCCATTTCCAATTACAGTTACTTGTACTTTGTGTTCTTTTGCTACATTTAAAAGGAATTTAAGTTCTTCTGTATCATTTACTTTTACAAAAATATCTGCTGGTCCTCCGTATTTTAAATGTTGTATGTTTTTTCATTGGCTCATTTAAAAGCACTCGTCCGAGCTTCTATTTTTGTAATTAATTTATCATATATATCTTGCATTCTTGCACTCCTTACATCCTATTAGTATGTGCATTTTTTAGTTTTATTCTTTTTTTATAAACTAGATTTTATCATTTTTTTTGTTTTTTTACAAGGTATTTTTATATTCTTTCATACAAAATCCCCAGAAAAACTGGGGATTTTGTTTCTAATTCATATAATCTCTTAATTTTTTACTTCTACTTGGATGTCTTAGTTTTCTTAATGCTTTTGCTTCTATTTGTCTTATTCTTTCTCTTGTTACCATGAATTCTTTTCCAACTTCTTCTAGTGTTCTTGGTCTTCCATCTTCTAGTCCAAATCTTAGTTTTAATACTTTTGCCTCTCTTGGTGTTAAAGTATTCATTACATCTTCTAGTTGTTCTCTAAGTAATGTATATGCTGCTGAGTCTTGTGGTGCTGGGCTATCTTCATCTTGTATAAAGTCTCCTAAATGGCTATCATCTTCTTCTCCTATTGGAGTCTCCAAAGATACTGGATCCTGTGCTATTTTTTGTATTTCCATTACTTTATCAAGTGGTAATTCCATTTCTTGTGCTATTTCTTCTGGTGTAGGTTCTCTTCCTAATTGTTGTAATAAGTGTCTTGATGTACGTATTAATTTATTTATTGTTTCTACCATGTGCACTGGTATTCTTATTGTTCTAGCTTGGTCTGCTATTGCTCTTGTTATTGCCTGTCTTATCCACCATGTAGCATAAGTACTAAATTTATATCCTTTTGTGTAGTCAAATTTTTCTACTGCTTTAATTAAGCCCATATTTCCTTCTTGAATTAAGTCTAAAAATAGCATTCCTCTTCCTACATATTTTTTTGCAATACTTACAACAAGTCTTAAGTTAGATTCAGAAAGTCTTTGTTTTGCTTCTTCATCACCTTCCATTACTTTTTTAGCAAGTTCTGCTTCTTCATCAAATGATAATAGTGGAATTTTTCCTATTTCTCTTAAATACATTCTTACTGGGTCATCTACACTAATACCTTCAAAATTCATGGTATTAATATCTTCTAATGGAATTTCTTCTACTTCTTGTAAATCTTCTAAATCTGGTTCTTCTATATCATCATCTTTTGATATATCTACTCCCATAGCTTCCATTTTATCGAATACTTTATCTATTTGTTCTGCATCTGCTTCTCCTAGTTCACTTGCAAGTTCTCCATAAGTAACTTTTCCTTTTTCTTTTGCCTTTTTTAATATTTCGTCTACTCTTTTATTTGCATCATCTTTGTTTTCTACTTGTTCTATTTCGTCCTTTTCCATCTTACCCTCCTATTTAAGCTTTGTAAGCTTTATTATTATATCATTTAATTCTTGTTCTAATACCTGTTTTGTGTCACTATCTTCAGTTTCTTTTAGTTTTTGTATAATTTCACTTTTTAAAAGTGTTAATTTTTCTTTTTCATAAATATTTATTATGCTATCTATTGTTTTTTTATCAATTTGTTGTTGATATTCGTCTGCCATTATTTCTGTAAGTTTATTTACCGCTTCTTGGTCTTCTGTAAATAAATCTATTATGTTATTTGCAATATCTCCACTTTTTTCATATTCGTTATACACTTTTTCCACAATTTTCTTATTTACTTCAAGTTTTAAATCACTCGGTAAAATTCTATGTTTAATCTGTTCATAAACATTTTTGTCACCATTTATTAATAATGCTATAATTGCATCTTCTCTTTTTTGCAGAACCGCTGGGATTTCTTTATTTTGTTTTTTTACTACTACACTTCTACTTTTTTCTAATATTTTATTTCCTGTTTTATTTCCAGTTTGTTTATTTATTTCCGCATATATAGCTTCTTTGGAAATTCCATATTCTTTAGAAATTTTATCAATATATATTTCTTGCTCTATTTTGCTATCTATTTTTTGTAGTAATTTTGCCGTTTCTTTTAAGAACTTAATTTTATCATTTGCATTTTCTAGGTTTAAATTCTTTTTTAATACTTTTACTTTAAATTCTACTAAAGAAATAGCATTTTCAACTAATAAATTAAATCTACCATTCCCATATTTTATAACATATTCATCCGGATCTTTTGCACCTTCCATTTGCAGAATTCTTACATCACAGCCAATATTTTTTAGGATTTCTAAACCTCTTAGTGTTGCTGCTTGTCCAGCTCCATCTGAATCATATGATATAATAACTTTTTCTGAGTATTTTCTAAGAAGTCTACCTTGATTTTCTGTAAGTGCAGTTCCAAGTGATGCTACAGCATTTGGTATTCCTCTTTGATGAAGAGATACACAATCCATGTATCCTTCTACCATAATAATTTTGTCTAGTCTTGAATTTTTTGCAACATTTAATCCATATAGATTTCTTCCCTTATTATAAACAATCGTATCAGGAGAATTTATATATTTTGGTAATGAATTATCAAGTACTCTCCCTCCAAAAGCAATTACTCTATTTCTTACATCTAGGATTGGAAAGATTAATCTATTTTTAAATGAATCTATATAATTATTATTGTATTTTTTTACTAATGTTGATGTTAGTATTTCTTCCTCATTAAATCCCTTTTCTTTTAGAAATCTATATAAAACATTTTGATTTGGTGCATAACCTATTTTAAAGTTTACTAATGTTTTATTATCTAATTTTCTTTTTTTCACATATTCTTGTGCCGGTTTTGCAATTGGTTCATATAGTGTTTTGTGGTAAAGTTCTGCAACAACCTCATTTATTTTGTATATTTTTTCCTTTAGTTCCTGTCTTTTAGAATCTTCCCCACTATCTATAGTCGGTAATATAATTCCAGCTTTGTCTGCAAGCATTTCTAAGCTTTCTTTAAAATTTAGATTTTCAATTTTGCTAACAAAGTGTATTACGTTTCCACCAACTCCACACCCAAAGCAATGGAATATTTGTTTATCTGGTGAAACAGAAAAAGAAGGAGTCTTTTCTTTATGGAATGGACATAGTCCTAAAAAGTTTCTCCCGCTTCGTTTTAATGTAACATATTGTGATACTACGTCTACGATATCGTTACTGCTTATGATTTCTTCTATTACATCATCACTATATCTCACCATTTTTAGCACCTTTCTTTTACATAATTATATTATTCGACAACTATTTTTGTTTTCCTTCCTATTTTAAGTATGTAAATTGTAGTTTATCGAATTCTTTAAAAAATTTGAAAACATCCGCCCAATCTCGTCGGGGATTATATATTTTATTTTTTCACTGCCCCATCCTAGAAACTGTTATTCGCAATGCTCATACAGTTTCTACGGCGGTTACCCCGGAGTCGTTCAAAAATAAAATATATAAAACCCCTGCGTTGGGCTACTGTATTGTATATATGGCAAATTGAAATATGACAGCAAACTGCAATTCAAAATTTTTTTCATTAAAAAGAAATCCTAATTTCTTAGGATTTCTTTAAATATACTCTATTCTAACCAATATCTTCGCTTATTCCGCCTCCTACAGAATCAAATGAAATAAATTTCTTCATTGTTTTTCCTGTAGTTTCTACATTTCCTTTAATATCAGCTTTATTATATTCCATAAAAGAAAGGTCTATTTTACTATTTACAATTGCTTCAATATCTTCCTTTTTAGAATTTTCTGCAAGTGTTAATTCACTAACTAATATTTGTTTTGCATTTAAAAGCATTTTCTTTTCACTTGTTGAAAGACCTTTTTCTTTTTGTTTAAAACTTAAGTCTCTAACAACGTCAGCTACCTCATATATGTCTCCACTCTTCATTTTTTCCATGTTGTCTCTATATCTTTTATTCCAATTCATTTCTACACCTGTTGAGTTTGTTTCTAATACTTTAAAAACTTTACTTGCAGTATTACTATCTATAATATCTCTTACTCCAACATCTGTAGCTTTTGCTGTTGGTACCATTACTTTAACTTCACCCGGCATTTTTATAATATAATAATTTTGTTTCTCTCCTAGTACATCTTTTTCTTCAATTCCTTCAATAATTCCTGCACCGTGCATTGGATATACAACTTTATCTCCTATATTAAACATATATCGTCACTCCTTCATGGTATCTCTCAACCTTTTTTATTATACCACAATTTTCCAAGTAAGTCAAAGGATTTTTAAGTTAATTTTACATAATTTCAGAACTAATTTTTGCCTGTTATTCCTGTACTTCCTATTTTCTCGCCTTATACCGAGCATTTATTTAATGTTATTTTTTTTATTAAGTTTTATTGATATTCTATTACATCAACCCAGTTCATTAAAAAGCTTTTTTCTTCTTCACTTGCTTTTGAAAGATGTGCTGCTGCAACTATTGGTATCCATTTTTGTATATAACTTTTTTCTGTATTTGTTTTTTCTGAATAAATTTCTACATATTTATCTGCTATTTCTCTTTTACCGTTTAAGCGAAATAATAGATATGTCCTTGCCACATCTGCTGATGCATTTCCTCCGAGTTACATGTGCCCAGTCTATTACATAAACTTCGCTATTTTCTTTTATAATTACATTGCTTGGATTGAAGTCCCCATGGCATATTTTCTTATGTTTTGGCATGCTTTCAAGTTTTATATTTAACTCATATTTTATATCTTGACTAATATCTGCTTCTGCTATTTTTCTTTGCATTTTATCTTTTAATTTGTTTAGTAAAGGAGCCTCTTTTGATAATATATTTATTTGAGTATCTACAAATAAATTTAAATACTCATCTAATTTCTCTGGATGTTCCTCCATTAAACTTTCTAATGTTCTTCCTTCTATATGTTCAGATACAATTGCCCATCTATCTTCAATTTTGGTAACTTCCTCTAAACTTGGAATATTTAATCCAGTTTCTTCAACCCTTGCTTGATTTAGTGCTTCGTTTAATATATTTGATTTTGGATAGTCTGGGATAAATAGTTTTATTGTTTTGCCATTGTCTTTATATACTGTTTTTGTTTTTCTCTCAGCAATTGGATTATCTAAATTATAATACATTTTTCATTTCCTCCTATTTATTTATTTGAGAAATTCAATTTTTAAATTAATTTCCATAATATGCACGTAAATACATATCCTTTATCTCGCACATTAATGGATATCTTGGATTTGCTGCTGTACATTGGTCATCAAATGCTTGCTCTGTCATTTCGTCTAACGTTGCCAAGAAGTCTTTTTCTTCTATTCCATATTCTTTTATTGTTTTCTTTATTCCAATTTTTTCTTTTAATTCATCTATTGCTTTTATTAAGTTTTCTAGTTTTTCCTCGTTTGTGTTTCCACCTAAATTCAAATAATCAGCAGCTTCTGCATATTTTTCTATTGTGTGTGGATGGTCATATTGTGGGAATGTTCCCATTTTTGTTGGGGTTTCACTGCTATTAAATCTTAACACTTCATCTATCATAAGTGCATTTGCTACACCATGTGCTAAGTGATGGAAGGCTCCTAATTTATGTGCCATTGAGTGACAAACTCCTAAAAACGCATTTGCAAATGCCATTCCTGCCATTGTTGCTGCATTTGCCATTTTTTCTCTTGCTTCTACATCATTTGGTCCATCATTATATGCTCTTGGTAAATATTCAAATATCATTTTTAAAGAACGTAATGCTAAACCATCTGTATAATCTGTTGCCATCATTGATGCCAATGCTTCTAAGCAGTGAGTTACTGCATCTATTCCAGATGCTGATGTTAAGCCTTTTGGTGCATTCATCATCATATCACAGTCAACAATTGCCATGTTTGGCATTAATTCATAATCTGCTAATGGATATTTTACTCCTGTTTTTTCATCTGTTATAACTGCAAATGGTGTTACTTCTGAACCTGTTCCTGCTGATGTTGGTACTGCTATAAAATAAGCTTTTTCTCCCATTTTTGGGAATGTGTAAACTCTTTTTCTTATATCTTGGAATCTCATTGCCATATCTAAAAAGTCTACTTCTGGATGTTCATACATTACCCACATGATTTTTGCTGCATCCATTGCACTTCCTCCACCAACTGCTATTATACAGTCTGGCTCAAATGCCACTATTTCTTTTGTTCCTTCTATTGCGCTTGCAAGTGTTGGGTCTGGTGCTACATTGAAAAATGTGCTATGTTCTATTCCCATTTCATTTAATTTGTCTGTTATAACTTTTGTATATCCATTTTTGTAAAGGAAATTATCTGTTACTATAAATACTCTTTTCTTTCCCATTACATTTTTTAATTCATCTAAAGCTACAGGTAAACAGCCTTTTTTAATATATACCTTTTCAGGTGTTCTAAACCAAAGCATATTTTCTCTCCTTTCGGCTACTGTTTTTATATTTAATAAATGTTTTACTCCTACATTTTCTGATACTGAGTTTCCACCCCAAGAACCGCAGCCTAAAGTTAGTGATGGTGTTAATTTAAAGTTATATAAATCTCCTATTCCCCCATGTGAAGATGGTGTATTTATCAAAATTCTACAAGTTTTCATTCTTCTTGAGAATTCTTCTATTTTATCTTTTTGGCTTACTGTATTTATATATAAAGATGATGTATGTCCATATCCTCCATCTGCTATTAGGTGTTCTGCTTTATCTAAAGCATCTGTAAAGTTTTCTGCTCTATACATAGCTAAAATTGGTGATAATTTTTCATGTGCAAATTCTTCTGAAAGTTCTACACTTGTTACTTCCCCTATTAATATTTTTGTGTTTTCTGGGACTTCAATTCCTGCTAAATTTGCTATAGTATGTGCTTTTTGCCCTACTATTTTAGCGTTTAAAGCACCATTTATAATCATTGTCTTTCTTAAACGTTCTTTTTCTTCTTCATTTAAGAAGTAGCATCCTCTTTTTTCGAATTCTGATTTTACTGCATCATATATAGGGCTTAAAACAATTACAGATTGTTCTGATGCACATATCATACCATTATCAAATGTTTTTGAGTGTATTATTGAGTTTACTGCTAAAATTATATCTGCAGATTCATCTATAATTGCTGGTGTGTTTCCTGCACCTACACCTATTGCAGGTTTTCCACTTGAATATGCTGCTTTTACCATTCCTGGTCCACCAGTTGCAAGAATTATATCACATTCTTTCATAACCATATTTGTTAAGTCTAATGATGGAACATCTATCCAGTCTATTATTCCTTCTGGTGCTCCTGCTTCAACTGCTGCTTTTAGAACTACCTTTGCAGCTTCTATTGTAGATTTTTTAGCTCTTGGATGTGGACTTATTATTATTCCATTTCTTGTTTTTAATGCTAACAATGTTTTAAAAATAGCTGTTGAGGTTGGGTTTGTTGTTGGAATTACTGCTGCAATCACTCCAATTGGCTCAGCTATTTTTTGTATTCCAAATTCTTTATCCTCTTCTATTATTCCGCATGTTTTTGTATTTCTATAAGCATTATAAATATATTCTGCTGCATAATGATTTTTAATGACCTTGTCTTCTACAACACCCATTCCCGTTTCTCTTACTGCCATTTTTGCAAGTGGTATTCTCATTTTATTTGCAGCTATAGCTGCAGCAAAAAATATTTTATCCACTTTCTCTTGATTAAATGTTGCAAACTCTTTTTGAGCTTTTTTAAGATTTTCTAATGCTTTTTCCAAACTTTCTACGCTATCTATTATTTTTCTGTCTTCACTCATATTATTTATCTTTCCCTCCTTTTTAGATTGCAAATCTTTTATAACACATAATCTATAATTTTTCAATAATATTATTACCATTTTATTGTAAAAAAATAGATATGTTTTTACATATCTATTTTTTATACTTATTCTTATTTTGTTGTTTTTTTAGATGTTTTTTTGTCTGCCTTTTTTTTGTAATCTTCTCTTCTTTCAACTTCTACTGGTACGTCTTTTTTTCTTCTATTTTCAAACATTTTTCCTAATCTATCTATTATCATTAGAATCACCTCAATTATTTTATTTAATATGAGTATATCAAAAAACAGTAGATGAAGTCAAGTATTATAAATTAAATATTGGGCACAATTTTATCTTCCGCCGCATGCCACCTCCGGCCACCGGCCTCCGCCTCCGCCACCAGAGAAGCCACCGCCTCCGCCGCTTCCAGATGACATTGTGCTTGAAATTGATGAGTTTATTGCTTTGCTAAAACTTGAATTAAAGTTTGTATGGCTCATTAAGTAAATATATGATGCTGTATTAAAGTCATCCATTTCATCTATTTGTGGATATACCATTTTTAATTGTTTTATTACTTTATCTGCTATTCCAAATACAGTTGCATATACTAGGTATTCTTCCCAAACTTCTAATGCTGGAATTTCTTTTTCATTTAGTAAAGAAAAGTCTTCCATATATTTTTTTAAGCCTTTCCATTTTTCTCTTTCATCTATTCCTTTTTGTGTTAGGTTACTTAATTTTCCATTTATCATTAGTGCAAGTATCGCATTTATTATTAAAAGAATAACTACTGGGAGAAATGTGATGCAAAACATCGCAACAGCAAAATATACAATTGCTATTCCTATATATTTTGATTTTTCTTTTGATTTTTCCTCATCAAAATTTTCTGTCATTTTATTTTTGTTTTTTGTTTCAATTCCAGTTTTTTCAATTAAACTACTTACAGATGAAGCATGGTTTCTTATATATTTTTGTAATTCTTTTATTGTAATTTTTTCTTTACTATCAATTGCATTTTTTACAAATCTTGCAATTCTTTCTTCTTCATATTGTAAATCTTCAATATCTTTTTTAGTTTTATAAATTAGAGTTTCTTTTTTTCCTTTTTCATTTTGTTCTACTGTTATTTTAAAATATCCCTTTAAACTTAAATTTAGTAAAGTTGCAGAAAATACATTTCCAAAAGCAGTTGAAGCTGCATTTACTCCATTGTTATATAAAAACAATGCATCTGCAGGTGTTGAATTCTTATCTGGTTTTTCTCTAAAATATTCATATTTTTCTGTAGGAATAAGTTTTTTTGTGTTTTTGAATATCTTTATGTATTTAACTGTTTGTCGTAATAATATTATACCAATTATAACCATAACCGCAATTATAACAGTTTTTATTATCTTTTCATTTCTTTGTTTTCTTTCTCTTCTAGCATTTGCTTCGTTTGCCCATTCAGTTTCTTCTTCTATTATACTTGGTAATACGTTTTTATTATATGTTCTTTCAGCTGTTTCAATCATTTCACTTGGCATTGCAATTCTTACTTCTACATAATTACCACTAATATAATTATCTAAACTAAATTCTACAGTATCAGTAGAGGTTACATATATTTCTCCATTTAGAGTTTCTACATGGCCCCACACTCTAATATCTTCTTTAGAATCTGCTTCCGATGGTAGCTTTATTGTACCAGTAATTTTGCTAGCATCAACTGCCGCATCGCTTCCTAGGAATTGCCAATAAAGCTCTGCACAGTCATCATATTTTTTAATTGCATCTACTACTGTATAGCTAATCTTATAAGTATTGGTAGCAGTACTATCATCTAATCCTACACCAAATGATATTTCGAATTTTCCATCATCATTTATTCCTCCGAAGTAATAATCTTTAGTTAAATGATATGCCCATTCGTCTGTTTCGGTAAAATCCCCTCTTCCAACTTCTGAAACCTGCACATTTGTTATTCCAGAATATTTATTTTCATCTAATTCAAATGTTTTATATAGTGTGTTTGTATTTGATATTCTTATGTTCCAAGTTTCAGTAACATTCATATTTCCGTTTATATCAATTTCTGCATAAAAATCTAAATTGTTTAGGTATAGGCTTGCATTTGATTTAGTTGTAAGCCCTAGCAAAATAATGATTGCAAAAATTAATATAAATATTATTTTTTTA
>ULVT01047067.1_pt1 | contig 11815 bp, 15 predicted proteins | sample 1959701 | NCBI WGS metagenome assembly ULVT01 (sample SAMEA4835793, study PRJEB28245) | human gut metagenome | biome: gut microbiome; material: fecal sample | place: Denmark | collected 2008
GGTGTACATGGCTTCGCCATGGATCTTCTGCGAGTCGTTACCGCTCTCACACGCGCCTTACTATCGTGAGGCGCGTGTGACGGTAGTCCGGCGGCAGACTGCGTGCGGGATGCGGCATTGCTGCGCTCGCCGCATTGTGGAGACTGGAGGTAGACGGAAATTAGGCTGTACTTCTACAAGATGGGCAGAGCGGTAGCGGATGATAGAAGCAAATCAAATCGTACGGCAACGCTAAACGCGGCTCCGCCGCGCGCAGGCATTCACATTCCAAAGGCAAAAGACTTGCGCAAACCTGAGACTACCAATCTAAGCCTTTCTCTTGGGGTTCCAAAGGGGGTATTCTCTTTCGCGAAAGAGAATACCCCCTTTGCCTCGTGCAGCGCCGTAGGCGCTGCGATTTTGATCTTGTGCAAGAAAAATTGCAAACTTGTAAACCTTTATGAAATTTATAGGTTGACAATAGGCGGGTGTCATGTTATGATGAGCCCAGTTTTTTTGAGAAAAGGGAGAATCACCATGAAAAACATCAAAACAAGAGACCTGATCTACTGCGCACTGTTCGCCGCGCTGACGGCTATCGGCGCGTTCCTGCACTTCCAGCTTTTCCAGGCGACGATCACGCTGCAGTTCTTCTTCACGGCGATGGCCGGCCTGCTTCTGGGCGCAAAGCTCGGCGCACTGTCGCAGCTTCTCTACGTGGTACTCGGCCTTGTCGGCGTGCCTATTTTCGCGGCTGGCGGCGGCTTTGGCTATGTCTTCAACCCCACGTTCGGTTTCCTGCTGGGCCTGATCCCCACGGCGTGGGTCATCGGCAAGATCGCGGAAAAGGACCGCTCCGTGCCGCGCCTTCTGCTTGCGTGCTTTGCAGGTCTCGCGGTGCTGTACCTTGTGGGCCTTCCCTATATCGCGTTGATCGTCAACGTCTACAAGGGCGGCAACGTGAGCGGGATGACGCTCGCCACGGCCTACATGCTGCCCTATCTCCCCGGCGACTGCCTCAAGATCGTCGTGAGTGTGATCCTCGCGCCTCGCATCCTGAAGGCCATGGAGCGCAATTCATAAAAAATTCATCAAAATGTTGCATTTGCAACTTCTATAAAGCCGGTAAAGTGTGGTAGACTAACGCCAGTGAAAGGCAAGCAAAACAATTCACATTTCAAGATAAAACTTTATGGAGGTAGCAATTATGAAAAAGTGGCTTTGCAAGGTTTGCGGTTATATCTATGAAGGCCCCGAGGCTCCTGCGGAGTGCCCCGTGTGCCACGCCAAGAGCAACATGTTCGAAGAGGTCAAGGGTGAGCTCAAGCTCGCTGCCGAGCACGAGTTCGGCGTTTACGGCAAGACCGTGAAGAACAACCCCGACATCTCCGAAGAGGATAAGAAGTATATCTTTGACCAGCTGATGGCCAACTTCAACGGCGAGTGCAGCGAAGTCGGCATGTACCTCTGCATGGCGCGCGTTGCGCACCGCGAGGGCTATCCCGAGATCGGCCTGTATTGGGAGAAGGCCGCCTATGAAGAGGCGGAGCACGCCGCGAAGTTCGCCGAGATGCTCGGCTCCGACCTCGAGCCCAACATGAAGGCAAGCACGAAGGACAACCTCAAGTGGCGCGTCGACTGCGAGTTCGGCGCCACGAGCGGCAAGTTTGACCTCGCCCTGTGCGCGAAGAAGAACGGCCTCGACGCCATCCACGACACCGTCCACGAGATGGCCCGCGACGAGGCCCGTCACGGCCGCGCCCTCAAGGGCCTGCTTGAAAGATACTTCAAGTAAGCCGAAGGCACTGAAAAATCAAGAGATTTTTAAGGGGAAGCTGAGAGATCGGCTTCCCCCTTTTTGCGCCCTGCGGGGAAATGCGTGCAACTCTATGTGCAAAACGCTTTTAGAGAACAGGGGCTAAAACTGCAAATGTGCAACTGCGAAAAGTGCAACCTTGTTGGTATGATATACCTTTAGTTGTTCAGGAAACAAGATGTTTGAACTTTATTGAACATCTTTTTTCATCTTTCAGTGTCCAAAAGCAAGTATGAAGAAGTGCGAACATCATTAGACGACTTTGGAACGAAAAGAAGCAAAATTAAATCAAAAAACGTCAAGTGATCTACCAATTTTAGGTAGATCACTTTTGCTATACTAAGCCCAGAAAGTGAGAGATGAAACAAGACAAACCCTCACTTCAAAATAACGGTGGCGACCTAAAAATACGCACGATGCCAAGAGCATCAGAAAGGTTTTACTATGAAGAATTTGTTTGCTTATGATTTCACCACCAATACCTATTATGCTTCCAAGACCACGCTGAAAAAGGCAAGCAATCCCAATTCTGCCGAGTATAAGGCATTGATGAAGTTAATGAGCCAGACCCCAAAGGCATTTGTCGCTGAAAAGTATATCAAACCTGCCGTTGGAAAAGACACCCACAAGGGTTTGACGAAAAAGTTCATTGAGGCGTATATCTCCATTCAGAGCAACGCCGACGACCTCAGACTCCAATATGAAAACGCAACCCGAATGGGTAAGTTCTCCTTTGTTCGTAAGTGGCTTTTTGATGTATTCCCCGATTTTAATATGGAAACGGCAAGAGAAGAAATTGAAAAGTCTAAGATTGCCAAAATCAAGAGTATCTCTGCCGAGCAGAAAGACAAGGTTGTTCCTATGCCTGAAAAAGTTGAGGCTTAATCCAAAAGCCAAAGAATTGAAAGGAGTTTATGAAAATGGATAAGTGTCTCTACAAGGTCGATTTTGTGGCTAACACCATTACTATTACCGCCGAGTGTGCCGAGAAAATGAATGACCCTAATACCACCGAATACAAGGCTATCCGTCAACTGTGTGCGGACTTCCCCGCTATGAAGATCGTCAAACGAACCCACCGCACGCCCCGCAAATATGTTTCCAAGAGCACAGGGGAAAAGTTCAACTGTAATCAGTTCAAGAACCTGACCTATGAGAATATGGAGACATTCATCAGCGGTCTGCCGAATGCCAAACAATATATGACGGCTTTCAACTTCCTGAAAGACTGCGGAAGCATCCCTCTGACTTCCCGCTATACCGCCGTCCGCCGTTGGTTTGTCGATCAGTTCCCCGAGTTCCGCAAGAATCCGCTCTTCTACCTCTATAACGAGGTTTCCGTCATCAACTTTACCCCCTATTTTGAGCGGGCAAAGGAAGAGAGCAAGGAAAAGACTGAGAAGCAGGACAAGACTGCCTGAATATTCAAGTCGAACATTTAACAGTAAATATAAAGAAAAAAAGAAGAGTTAAATGTATGACTTAAAAATGGAGATAGAATGATGTTAGAATGTAAGACCTATACCTATGCGGAATTTTCCGCACTATTTAACACCCGCGATAATCAGGGTATCAAACGCAGATTAGACCGATGGGGTATCAAATACTCAACCGCAGGACGTGGGACAGGTTTAAAATATACCATTGAAGATATTTCCGACCCGTTTGTGCCGTTTTGTATTCTTGACCTCGGCTTTGCTCCGCAGACGTTTTTTGATAAACTCAACCTCTTTCTCTACTATTTTTTGAATGATAAAGAATTTGCCGGCCTGCCGTGTGAGATGATGGAACGGCGGATCGAAAATGACGGCTATACCCTCTCACGGCAGACCATAGAAAAATACCTCCGCCAATTGGATCATCAGGATTTAATTCTCCGTGCGTCCGGTAATTATCACTATTACTTTGCGAGACGCGGACGTTTGATTGATACGACAAAAGAGAAATACAGCCAAGCGTGGCGCGAGTATTGGCAGGATAAGGAAAATGGTTGTCCTGCCGGTGAGGCAATTACGTCTATGTGTATGAAGTATGGCGGGGTAGCCAAAAAACAGGCCATTATTGAGTTCAATGGGATATATAACAATACCCTGAACGCATTAAATGATATGGTGTGCGACCGCATAGAAAATAAATGGGTAAATCCAATCAATCCAAATGGCACACCGCTCAAATAACAATGAAAGAAAAAGAGAAATGAAACCCGCCACCCGCGCGCAAGCGCACGGGATAGGCGGGCTTTTCATTCCCCTTACATCGACAAGGCAATGCCTTGTCGATGATATTTTTTGAAGTGAAAAGGAGTTTTCCTATGAATACAGATATGATGAAGTATTACAGATCACGCGGAATGATCCCCAATCGTTATTGGCATCAGCTCAACGGACAGTCCGCGCAAGAGAATTGGATCGAACAGCGCGAGGCCATCTATGCCCGTATCAACGAGAGAGCAGAGAGCCAGCAGGCGGAAGAGATGATCCCCAAGATCATTTTTACAAGCGAGGTGAAAATCAAGTGAGGATCGGCGGACAGGAGCGACACAGAGAGCAGGACAGGAAGAAAAAGAAGCGGGAGCAATCCGTAATGGAGGCAGAGATGCTTCGCTTTATCGAGAAGACGATGTAGGCGACGGTCGATGAAGCATTCAAGAAGATGTTCAAAGACTGGAAATAAGCAAAGCGGTTTTTAAGTCAAACACTTAACAGCGAATAGAAGAAGAAAAAGGCTGTTAAATGTGCGACTTAAAAACCGCTTTTTTTCGTTTCCGCCGATGGGCGGGAAAAGTGCTCCGCCCGCAGACAGACGCAAAAACCGTCTTCCGGTATGAAAGAGCCATTTCGCGGGAGTGTCGCCCACGCCTATTCCCCGAGAGGAAAGGGGAAAAGTTTTCTCCCGAATATATCCCGCCGTCGCGTTCAGAAAACCATTTGTTTTCCGCTACACTTTTGGACGAGTGAAAAGGCCAACATTGACCGCCGAAAAAGCCCTGTTTTCGTTCAGGAAATAAGACTGCCCGTTTCGCGGACACCGCCCCTCTACTCTTCGTCCTTTACATACTCGATCAGATCGGCAGGTTGGCAGTCCAAGAGGGCGCAGATTGTATCAAGAGTTTTCCAAGAAACAAGTTCTCCGTGCCGTAATTGTTGTAAATAGGATTGCCCGATCAACTTTTCTTCGCGGATTTTCGTTGATGTATAACCGCGCTTTTTCAGCTCGGCGAGAATATCAATTTTGTATCGAATTGCCATTATTTGAGCCTCCTTTTCCATTGTCCTTATTATAACACAAACAGCACTAAAAACAAGTGCTAAATCCAACAAGAAATACACTGAATATTAGTGCTAATTGTCAATAGACAGCACTAATATTCAGTGCTATACTATAATCAGTTCAAGGGAAGAGGTAAGCCAAGGTCGAACGCCAACGCGACCAGATCAGAGTGGGAACGGACAAGAAAACCTCCGGTGTCGATGTGATAAACTTAACGCCACCCACCGCTTACCGACAAAATATAATCCAAAAGGAGAAAGAAAATGAGTAAGTATGAGATTGAGAGCCTGATTGAAACGATGAATAACTACGATGATCTCGCAAGTAAGGCAAAGGCCAAGGCAGATGCCATCCGCGACACGCTCAAGGGCGAAATGCTCCGCCTCGGCGCGGAAGAGCTGACCGCAGGCGCTTATATCCTTCGCTATACGAGCGTTGTTTCCAATCGTTTTGACAGCGCGACCTTTAAGAGACTTTACGCCGATCTCTACAAGGATTTCACAAAGCCCGTCAGCTCCCGCCGATTCTCGGTGTCCTGCTGAAAGAAATACGCTCCACGGGCAACAAAAAGCCCGTGGAGCAATCCAAAGGGAGAAATACGAAATGATACACGGCTACGCAAGATGCTCTACAAACGAGAGCAAACAGGATATTGACCGCCAAGTGCGGGAGTTGAAGCAGGCGGGCGCAGAGAACATCTTTTTAGAATACGAGCACGGCGACGCCGTTGTGAAGTGTCAGTTATCCTCTCTTTTGGAGCAGGCGCAGGCAGGCGATACGATCATCACATTGGAGGTTTCCAGACTCGCCAGAAGCACCAAACAGTTGTGCGAGATTATCGAGGCCATACGCGCCAAGCGTCTGCGGTTGGTGATCGTCGGCAGTATCACCGTGGATTGCTCCAACGGGGAGATCGACCCAATGACAAATGCGTTCATTCAAATGTCGGGCGTGTTTGCGGAATTGGAATTGCGTATCATTCGGGCGCGCGTAAAGTCGGGAATGGCAAACGCCAAGGCCAAGGGCGCGAAGATTGGAAGACCCACGCTGACCGCAGATGACATCCCGCCGATCTTCCTACGGCACTACCCCGCGTTCAAGAATAAGAATCTCAACCTGAGCGAGTTGGCAAGAGTATGCGATATCAGCCGAACCACGGCTTATAAATACATTGATCTTTTAGAGGGTTAAAAGAACGGGGAGCCAAATTGGCTCCCTGTTTTTTCCTTTATACGTAATTAAATGTCTTTTCCAGATCCATAAATTCGACGGAGAAGTTCACTTGCTCTTTATCCGTATCAATGTCGTAATGGTATTTCACGCCGTCGACAGTTATATAATGTTTGCCGTCGAGGGCATAGGGTATCGTGTACTTTTCCTCTTTACCTGCGATTTTACCAGAAGGAGAACTGGCAGACTCAACATAGTGAATAATTTTGACTGACATTGTTCCGTCTTCAAACGAAAAGGTTACTCTCGTATCATCATACTGAACGTACATAGAAGTCAAATCTTCCAAGGTGAGGTTCTTTTTTCCACAAGCACACAGGGATAGCACCATAATCAGGGATAGAAGTAATGCGATAATTCTTTTCATTTTCTTTCCTCCATCATTTTGCTTTTTTTCTTTGACACGACTTACAAAAACTCACGGAACAACCATAGCGGGCGGTGGCTTCATCTTCACTACAAAAGGAAATATAATTAGGTAATATTCCTTTGGCGTGTTGACAATAAACTCTAATATGGAGCATGTAAGTATTTGTGCTGTATAGGTAGATTCCCTTGCCATTCACAACGCTGTTCTCTTTGGTTTTGTATCTGTGATTATATTCTATTATTTTATCGTTGTCAATTATAAACATCCTTGTGATAATGAAATATCTATAGGACTGTTTTACCATACAGCCAAAAGAGGTGGTAAAATGGTTGCTGAAAGAATAAAAGGTTTAAGAGAGCAAAAAGGCTTGACGCAGGCAGAACTCGCAAAACAACTGGGGATTACCCGATCGAGTGTTAATGCGTGGGAGATGGGTATTTCCGTACCATCTACACAGTACGTTGTAGAAATAGCATACCTTTTTAAGGTGTCTACGGATTATATTTTAGGTGTCGATACCTCCGCAAGCGTTAGTGTTTCAGGATTGACCGAAAAAGATATTCAAATCGTCCATTCCCTTATCGACCATCTCAAATCAAAAAATTTCGAGGGCTCAGGATGAAAGCATACCGCATTGCTATCTTATATCGCTACCTTTTGGAAAACACCTGTAAGGGGCATACGGTTAATGCTGACAATATTGTGGAGCACTATGAAAACGAGGGAGACCCCTATGAGATCAAAGCGGTCTATCGTGATTTACACGACCTTGAAAAGATAGAAGGAATAACGCTCCACTACGACGGCAGGACAAAGGGATGGTGGATGGAGCGGGAGGGACTTACCCCGAACGAATTGCGTTTGATCGTCGATAGTATCCAAGCCTCTAAATTCATTACACAGGAGCGGGCAAGGGCCATTACCGGCAAGGTGCTGAAACTGACTGACCGGCACACGCGCGCAAGCCTCAACCGGCAATCGTTTGTCGCGGGACGAGTCCGCAGTATGAATGACAGCGTAGTGGATGAGGCCGATAAACTCCACGAGGCGATAGCATCCAACAGTAAGGTTTCATTTCGCTATTTTCACTATACGCCGAGCAAGGAACGGCAATATTCCAAGAGCGGAGAAAGATATATTGTCAGCCCCTACGCGCTCCAATGGAACGACGGCAATTATTATCTCTATGCCTATGTGAGCGAGAAAAAGGACTTTCGCACATTTCGCGTTGACCGAATGGAAAAAATCGCGGTGCTCCCTGAAAAACGCGAGGGCAAAGAGGCTTTTGACAAAGTGGATTTGAACGAATACCAAAGTGCGGTTTTCAATATGTTCGTAAAACCGGAAAAGGAATACACGGTAAAACTGCGTTGTATCAATTCTCTTGCCGATGTGATTATTGACCGCTTCGGCAAAGATATGATGCTGATACCTGATGGAAACGATCATTTTACCGTGTCCGTCCGCATACAGGCGACCGACCCGTTCTTTGGTTGGGTATGTAGTTTCGGCAGACGAATGAAGATTCTCTACCCGCCCGCAGTCGTTCAGGAGATGGACGAGTTTTTGAAGAAAATAACAGAGATGTATAAAGACGAAGGGAAGATGTAAAAACATCTTCCCTTTTCTTCATTGTTGCTTTTGGATGTTAAAAGATGTTCGATGATGCTTACAGATGCTTTAAGTTGTTCTGTAAGGTCTCGACACCTGATTGCGAAATTGCGAGGTAATACCGCTGTGTGATGTGAATATGTCCGTGTCCCATTTGAGAGCACAGTAAATGCGTTGGCGTATTCATTTCAGCCATTAGCGTTCCGTAGGTGTGCCGTAAGTAATGGTATTTGAAGTTGATGCCGAGCCTTTGCTTGATCTCCCGTGAGGGGTATTTGAATGAATTGACCGTCTGAATTGTGCCGTCAGGCAAGCAATTCACTAAATCCGTCGAGGGAATTTTCCTGCCGTCCAAATCATCAATATAACGAACTTTTTGTTCCCGCAAAGAAGCAAATAGTTTTTGATTTTCGTCCCGCCGTCGTGCCTTTTCCTCCAAATGCGCTTTGAGCGTCGGACAAAGGTAGATTGTTCTTTTGGAATTCCGTGTTTTCGGCGAAACGAGTTTGATTAGTCCGTCCTGATACTGCATCTGCCGGTCGATGGTAATTGTTCCCGCCTTGAGATCGACGTTCGACCATTTCAGGCCGAACGTTTCATTGATACGCAATCCACAGTAGCGACCGAGCAAATACGCCGTTTCCGCATTTGTGCCTTTAAAATATTCGTCCAAAAGCGCAAGTTCCTTTCGGCTGAACGCTACAATATCGGTATCGTCCTCTGTTTTCATCTTCGGCATTTTGATTTTCGTGTCCTTATTGACACATAAGCGGTTATAGAGATCGACAGGAAGATAGTTGCGGGAATACGCCTGCCCGAAAATGAGATAGAACATTTTCAGGAAACTTTCCGTGTATTGGTAGGAGTAGCCCTTTTCACAGTAGAGGGCAATAAGATAGTCATTGACTTCCGCCGAGTTGATTTCATCAACATACCGCTTGCCGAACTTTTGACAGAGATGATTATTCCAAAGGCTATCCTGCTTCTGCTTTGTGCGGTAGGCGCGGTCTTTTCGCCCGTTTTCGCAGAACTCTTCATAGACTTCTTTCACTGTGCGCCTGCGCGGAGGCTTTGGCCGAAAGCCCTCCTGTTCTTGACGAATGGCCGCTTGTCTTGCCTTAATAGCGTCTTTCTTCGTATATAAGGAACTCCCAAATTCGTCTTTACTGCCTCTTTTGGAAAAACGCTTGCCGTCTTTGGTAAGTGTATAGCGAAACGCCCACAAACCGCTGTCCAGCTGAAATACACCAACATCATTTGCTCTGCTCATACTTCCCGCTCCCCTAAATGTGCAAATTTAGGTGCAACTCGCAGAGGTTTACATCTGCATTAGTGTGTTCTGTCCGAGCGTGAAAAGCATTGATTTAATAGCAGTTCCCTATAGGACGCGAAGCGGCCTGCCCGTGCGGCAAGCACCGATGGCCCGCGACGAGGCCCGTCACGGCCGCGCCCTCAAGGGCCTGCTTGAAAGATACTTCAAGTAAACCGAAACCGCAGCAATTCCGAGCTTATTGAGAGAGGAGCAGGGAAACCTGCTCCTCCCTCTTTTTCCCGTGACCGCCGCCGCGCTGAGCGAAGAAGATCCCCACCAAAACGGAGAGTAAAACGAATGAAGTCCAACAAAATGCTTATGAAACAAAACAACGCAGGCTTTACGCTGGTGAACGTGCTGATCGTGATCGCGGTCATCGCCATACTGAGCGTGGGCGCATACCCGGTATTCTCAACTCTGATCGAGAAAAGCTGGGAGGCGGCGGACATTTCCGGCGTGCGCTCGGCATTCGACCACGTTTCCGCGGAGGCGCTGATGGGGAATAAGACAGCCACCGTTACGGTCGATCTGAAGCAGAAGCAGGCGGATTGGCAGTCGATGGACCCTGTGAACATCCGCGGGATCATCCACTACAAGGGTGCGGACGACACGAACAACTGGAAAGGCGTTGCGTCGCCGGGCGGAAACTGCGTCGTTTCCTACGAGGAAGACGTCGGCGTGGTGCTCACATGGAGCGGCGAAGCGGCTGCCAAGCCCCAATATCCGTTTGACACCAGTGTGAAGGACTATTTTTCGCTGCTCTACAATACCGATTTCTGGAAGGACGGCAGCCTCAAGACCACTAATTTTGAGTTTGATTCCCGCTGCCCGGGCTCAAAATACATCCCCTCTCTTGAGAAGGAGCTTGAGAAGCTGAACAACAGCCTCTTGCAGCAGGAAAACTGCACCTGGGCATTTCTGGGAAATCCCTATGACGGTCGGGAAAGCGAGCGCTATCTCTTCTGGACCTCTCTCAACACGAATGAAGTCGGCGGCGGCGTGAAAATCCCCGTGATTATTCAGACCGGTGACGGGAAATACTATGTTTCCCACACCACGACCGGAGAGCGGGAAAACAAGGACGGCAAGTATATTGCGGTCTCAAAGCACCTCTATAACGACCAGCAGTACAAGTCGGTCTTGAAGGCGGGAGAAAAATACGACTCCCTGACGGACGCCTATGTCGCATATTTGCTCGCGCTTGAGGAATACGAAAAGAGCGCCCTCGATTCAAACTGACCGGCCGTGCACCCAAAAGGAAAGGCGGATAAGAATGAACGTGATGATGACGGGACGGAGACGCTGCGCGCTCGCGCTTCTGCTTGCCGCCCTCGTACTGAGCGGCTGCGGCAAAAAGGACGCGCCCGACGCGCCCGAGCAGACGGCGCAGACGGCGGCGTACAGCAATCTCAGCGACGAAGCGTCTAAGGAGCTGCTTTCAGAGCTTTTCGCGGACGCGGGGATCGCAGCGGAGCGGGCGGACAAATTCTTTGCCTGCCTTGACCAGTTCAACGGCAGCGTCAAAGCGGAATGGCTGACGGACGGCTTTGAAACGGCAGCCCCCACGGAGACAAAGTACGACCCCTATGAGATGCAGGAAATGTGGATGGAGCGGCAGGGGGACTTCCCCGGCTACAACTGCCGCATCACGGCGTATGAGCTCATGGGAGATCGCATCACCGCCGGCGAAGATCAGCCGGACACCAACGGGGAAGACTGGCTCTTCATGGACCTTGAAACGCTCAAGCGCGACCCGGACGCGCTCTGCGGAAAGAGCACGGCAGACTTCTGCGCCCTGTTCGCGCCGGTGGAGGCGGCGGACTCAACGGACTCTTCCGTGCAGGCGGAGACCCTGCGCAAGGGCTGGGCGGCGCGCGGCGTCACCTTCTCAGACGGCGGGTGCAGCATGATCTCCGTCGTCTTCCACGACCGTTTTTCCGAAACGGAGAATACGCTCTTCATCGGACACGTCGGCGTGCTCCTTCCCGCCGGGGACGATGGGCTTTATTTTGTCGAAAAGGTCGCCTTTCAGGAGCCGTACCGCCTGACGAAGTTTGAAAGCCGCGCCGCGCTCAAAAGCTATCTCATGGCAAAGTACGACACCGGCTGGGGACAGGATACGACGCCCCCGTTCCTCATGGAAAACGACGTCCTGATGGACGGAGAAGCAGCGCAGTAAATGCATGAAAACCGCAAACGCCCGCCATTGCACCTCCGATGGGTGCGG
>ULVT01077353.1_pt1 | contig 11802 bp, 10 predicted proteins | sample 1959701 | NCBI WGS metagenome assembly ULVT01 (sample SAMEA4835793, study PRJEB28245) | human gut metagenome | biome: gut microbiome; material: fecal sample | place: Denmark | collected 2008
TACCGTCCCTTCCAGTATCTTAAGCAGCGCCTGCTGCACGCCCTCGCCGGAAACGTCGCGGGTTATGGAGGGGTTTTCGCTCTTACGGGCGATCTTGTCGATTTCGTCGATGTATACTATGCCCTTTTCCGCACGCTCAACGTCGTAATCCGCCGCCTGAATGAGCTTGAGCAGTATGTTTTCTACGTCCTCGCCTACGTAGCCGGCCTCCGTGAGCGATGTAGCGTCAGCAACGGCAAATGGAACGTTGAGTATCTTCGCAAGGGTCTGGGCCAGCATGGTCTTACCGCAGCCGGTAGGCCCCAGCATGATTATGTTGCTCTTTTGCAGCTCCACGTCGTCCTTCTGCTTGCCGGCATTTATGCGCTTATAGTGGTTGTACACGGCGACGGCCAGCGCACGCTTGGCGGCTGTCTGACCTACCACATACTCATCGAGAGTATCGGAAATCTCCTGGGGTTTCGGTATGTCCTTGAGGTCTGTCTCCACCGTGGAGAAGTCCTCGTCTATTATTTCCTGGCAAAGCTCTATGCACTCATTGCAGATGTACACGCCGGGGCCCGCGATTATGCGATTCACCTCGTCCTGTGGCTTTCCGCAGAATGAGCACTTTATCGTGCCGGTGTTTTTTTCTTCGTTTTTCGCCATCAATTACCTCCTGGGCGGAATTATCTCGTCTATGAGACCGTAGGCAAGCGCCGCCTCGGCATCCATATAGTTGTCGCGCTCGGTGTCAGCCTGTACCTTTTCAATCGGCTGACCGGTACGCGCGGAAAGTATCCCATTCAGTTTCTTCTTGATTTTTACCAGCTGTTCAGCCTGAATGGCTACGTCGGTGGCCTGGCCGCGCGCGCCTCCCAGAGGCTGGTGTATCATTATCTCGCTGTTGGGCAGCGCCCTGCGCTTGCCCTTTGCGCCTGCCGCAAGCAGAAAAGCGCCCATGCTTGCCGCCATGCCTATGCATATGGTAGATACATCGCATTTGATGTACTGCATGGTATCATATATCGCCATGCCCGCAGTGACGGAGCCACCGGGGCTGTTTATATACAAGCTAATGTCCTTATCCGGATCGTCCGCTTCAAGGAATAGCAGCTGAGCCACGATAAGGTTAGCGGAGTCGTCGTCGACCTCGCCGCCAAGGAACACTATACGATCCTTTAGCAGGCGGGAATATATGTCATAGGAACGCTCCCCCTTGTTTGACTGCTCTACTACCATCGGTATAAGATTCATAGTGTTCATCTCCTTTATTGTCTGAATACATCGTGCCCTTCGTTATAAATGCCTCGCCGCACGGCACGGTGCGGCGAAGCAGTACAGGTGACAATTATCGGAAGATACTCGCGCCTTACTCAGCGTCCTTCTCCTCAGGCTTTTCCTCGGTCTTCTTGGTCTTCCTGGCAGAAGCCTTCTTTGCAGGCTTCTTCTCGGCCTTCTCTACCTCTACGGCGGTATCGGTCATTACTGCCAGAGTCTTGTCGACCATTATCTGATCCGCAAAGAACTTCTTGTCGTCCTCGCTGAGGCCCTTCTTGAATTCCTCGGCCTTGTCGCCAAACTGTGCGCAATACTCATCTACCTTAGCGTTTATTTCTTCTTCGGTAGCCTTGATGTCCTCAGCCTTAGCCACGGCGTCTATCACCAGCTGGCTCTTTACCCTGCGGGCCGCATCGATACGGCTCTCCTTGCGGAAGGACTCCATATCGGTGCCGGTGTACTTCATGTAATCCTCAAGGCTGATGCCCTGCATACTCAGGCGGTAGCGGATATCGTTGAGTATGGCGTCAATCTGGCGCTCTACCATGATATCGGGTATGACTACCTCGGCGTTGTCAACGGCCTTGGCTACTACGGCGTTTTCCTTCTCGGTCTCAGCATCGCGCCTGGCCTTCTTTTCAAGCTCCTCGCGCTTTGCTGCCTTCAGCTCGTCAAGAGTGTCATATTCGGATACGTCCTTGGCGAACTCATCGTCCAGCTCCGGCAGCTCCTTTTTCTGTATGCCGTTCACCTTTACGTGGAAGGTAGCATCAGCGCCGGCCAGGGCTTCGCTGTGATACTTTTCGGGGAACTTTACCTGAATATCCCTCTCCTCGCCCGCATTCATACCTATCATCTGTTCTTCAAAGCCGTCGATGAAGGTGTGGGAGCCTATCTCAAGGGTCTGGCCCTGAGCGGAGCCGCCCTCGAACTTGATGCCGGATACGCTGCCCTCATAGTCGAGGTTTACGGTATCGCCGTTCTCAACGGGGCGCTCAACATCTACCATGCGCGCGACCTTTTCGCGCTCGCGCTCGATCTCCGCAGCCACGTCGTCATCCGTAACATTATACTCGCGCTTTTCTATTTCTATACCCTTATACTGACCCAGCTTGACCTCGGGGCGCACGGCAACCTCTGCGGTAAACACCAGATCCTTGCCGTCCAGTGGCAGGTCAACTATGGAAATGTCAGGCCTGTCGATCACTTCTATGTCGTGCTCCTTTATGGCTGCCTGATATACCTCGGGGTAGACGATATCGAACGCATCGTCGAAGAAGGCCAGCGGGCCATAGGCGTTTTCGATCATCTTGCGCGGAGCATGTCCCTTGCGGAAGCCGGGGACGTTGAACTTCTTGCCGTTGGTATGATAAGCCTTCTCAACGGCCTCCTCAAACTTCGCCGCAGGTACCTCGATAGTGATTTTCACCTTGCCGTTTTCCAGCTTTTCCAAAGTTGCCATTTATAAACCTCCGAAACCACATATATATGTGTATCAATTTGCGGGCACACCGCCATTAGCATATAATAGCATACAACATCACCGTTTGCAATGAATCATTGTGTATAAAATATAATAAAACGGAAAACAAAAACGGCGGGATACATTTGCCCGCCGTTTTTTTGTCTGTGCTTTACCTTTCGCTGCCCCAGAAGAACAGCGCGATGGTGCCGGGGCCGGAGTGGGCGCCTATAACGGGGCCGACATAGTTTATCACTATATCCTGTACGCCTGTGCGCTCACGTACCAGATTCGCCAGATACTCCGCGTCCTCGAGGCTGTCGCCGTGGCTGATGAAGATAGTCTCGTTTCTGCCCGGGAGCATGGTGGCTTCCATGCTGTCTGCCAGCGCCTTGAGGGAGGCCTTCCTTCCCCTCGCTTTTCCTACGGCTACCAGATGGCCCTCGTTATCCATGTGCATTACCGGCTTTATGCTGAGCATGGTGCCTACCGCGGCGGTGGCGGCGGAAATGCGCCCGCCCCTCTTGAGGTAGTTCAGGTCGTCCACGGTGAACCAGTGGCACATGTGCAGCTTTTCGCTTTCAACGAAGTCCCGCACCTCCTCTATGGTCGCGCCCGCTTCCTTTTTCTTCGCGGCATAGTATGTTATCATGCCCTGCCCGAGGGACGCGGCAAGCGTATCCACGGTATAGATCTTTCTGTCGGGGTACTTTTCCCTGAGCTCGCGCGCGGCGGATTCGCCGGAATTATATGTGGTGCTCAGTCCAGTGGAAAAGCCTATATACAGTACATCCTTGCCCTCACCGAGCAGCTTTTCCATTTTTTCCTCAAAGGCAGCAGTATTTACCGCAGAGGTCTTGAGCTCCTTTCCCTCTCTCGCCAGCTTATAGAACTCCTTAAAGCCTATCTCCCGTCCGTCCAGCCAGTTGCGATAGTTCTTCCCGTCCGCCATGACCTCAAGAGGCAGCACCTCAAGGCCAAGCTGATCCGCCAGTTCCTGAGGCAGATCGCAGGAAGAATCGGTCAGTATCACATATTCGTTGCTCATATAGTATTTGTCCTCCCGGAGATTTTCTTTATTAACGGCAACATTATACCTTGACTTTTGGCTGTTTTCAACAAATATGCCACAGTTCACCGATTGTTCAAATTTTAAAACTATTTATATCTATTTAAATATTTCCCTCTTGCTGAGCGCCCGGTACAGCAAATAGCCAAGCAGTCCGCAGCACACGGCCTCTCCCACTGTTACCGTCAGAAAAAAGTACCAGTAGCTTCCGGGAAAGGCGTATACGTATTTGAGCACGAATGGCACTATCAATCCGTTTGACAATATAGGGAACACAGGGGCAAGCTTAGGCCTGTTCCGGAACCTGTATGTCAGGTATGCGCCTATCAGCGTCGCAAGAGATCCTATGGCCACGTCCCACGGCAGCGCGCCGGTGACGAGATTTGCTATTGCGCACCCTATGAACAAACCCGGAACCGCGGCGCCCGTAAACACAGGCAGCACCGTCAGCGCTTCCGAAAGTCTGAACTGTATCACGCCGCCGGACAGCCCGGCCGCTGCCGACACCAGAGTCAGCACCACGTATATCGCGGCTATAGCAGAGGCATAGACCATGCCTCTTGTATTACCCTTTATCTTCATCATAAAGTTATGCTCCTTTATCCCTCTCGTTTGTTTTCCATATGGGCCTTATACTTTTTGCCCACATTCGCGCCGGAGCCCATAACTGAGCCGCGCATTATGGTATCCGCGCCGAAGCGGCCGCGTATGTCGTCCACCGCCCTATCCAGCTTTCGGGCCCTGTCCTTACCTTCATCGCAGAACATACACTGCTGGGCGTATTCCTCTTTTGTCACGTTCAGCAGCCCTATGCCGAGCAGACGAAGCGGGGTATGCTTATCCCACAGCTCATCAAACAGGCTTCGGCAAAGCTTATATATTTCGTTGGTTATATCAGTAGGCTCCGTCAGCTTTTTCTGGTGGGACCTGTTTTTGAAGTCGTTGCCCCGTATGGTGACTGACACGCCGTATGCCTTCGCCCCTTCGGAGCGCATCCGGGCCGCTACGCTGTCCGCGAGCGCAAGCAGTATCCTATACGCCTGCTCCGCCGTTACAACGTCCTCTTCCGTAGTAGTGGATATGCTGTACCCTTTTGCCTCCTCCGCCTCTGTAAGCACGGAGGATTCGTCCCTCCCGTTGGCATACTCCCACACCTGCCTGCCCATTTTCTGCCCAAGCAGCGCCTGTATGCTTAAAAGGCTGGCCTTTGCCAGTGCGCCAATTGTAGTTATACCCGCCTGCTCCAGTTTTCTCGCCGTAGCCGGGCCTACCGTAAAAAGCTCGCCTACCCGCAGTGGCCATAGCTTTTCCCGTATCTCCCCGTCAAACAGGGTATGGACCTTATCCGGCTTTTCAAAGTCGCTGGCCATCTTTGCAAGGAGCTTGTTGTTGGCAACGCCTATATTCACGGTAAAGCCCAGGGTATCCCGTATCTCGTCCTTTATTCTTCGGGCAAGTTCTACCGGGTCGCCATAAAGTTTTTCCGTGCCCGCCATATCCAAAAAGCACTCATCGATGGAATACTTTTCAACGGCCGGGGCGTACTTTCGGCATATATCCATGAACGCTCTTGAGTTGCGTTCATACAGTCTGAAATCAGGCTTGGCAAGAAACAGGTCCGGACACTTGCGCAGTGCCATGGCCACAGGTTCGCCTGTGGTAACGCCGTATTTCTTTGCGGGTATGGACTTGGCAAGTATCACGCCGGTGCGCTTATCCCTGTCTCCTCCTATGGCCGCGGGTATCAGGCGTATATCCTGTTCGCCCTCTCTTACCCGCTTTGCCGCCTCCCATGAAAGAAAGGCACTGTTTACATCCACGTGGAATATGATCCGCTGCATACCCACTCTCCTTTTTTTATTTGCCGCTCAGCAGCTCTTTCCTCGCCTTCCAGTCAGGCATGAGCGTCTGCATCAGCGCGTAGAAATCCTTTGAGTGGTCAGGATGGACGAAGTGGCAAAGCTCGTGCAGCGTCACCATTTCCGCCGCCGCTATGGGGTAGGCTATGAGCCGCTTATTAATTGTGATGCGCCCCTTTGTATAGGCACAGCTGCCCCAGCGTGAGCTCATTGTGCGGAGCTTGATTTCAGGCTTTTTTACGCCCCTGCCCCGTATAAGCGGATACATTCTGTCCAATACCTCGGAGAAAATCTCCCCGCACAACCCATCCAGATATTTTTGTACCAGCTGCCGGCGCTTATCGCCGTCAGAGATATCTTTCAGCGTGACATATAGCCGGCCGTTCTTCTGCTCAACGCCCTGGCTACTGCCTTGTATCACCGTCACCGGCAGCACGCGTCCAAGCACTGTTATGCTTTCCCCCGCCGGGTCGTTAAGGGGTCTCTGCGCCAACTTTGCCCCTTCTATGGCTGACAGTATAAGTCCTGATCGGCTCTGCATGAATTTTTCTATTACCGTAAGGCTCACCGTAGGGCTTGCGGAGACGTATACTGTGCCGTCCTGCCTTATGCGGAGGTTTATGTTTTTGACCTGCTTTCGCTGTAACTCGTACTCTATATCCTGCCCGTTCAATACTATGCGCCTTCGCGACAGCCCCTTGTTCATGCCCTCTTGTCTTCTATTGGCTTTACGCCGTAGGCAGCCCCTTCCTTTACGGTCTTGAGCCTTTCCACAAAGTCTTTCATGGCCTCGGATATCTTTATCTCCTGAGGGCATACCTGCTCGCAGCTGCGGCAGCCTATGCAGGCGGAGGGCTGCTTGTCGGCGGGTATGGAGGCCAGCCACAGAGGCGCCCTGAGCCCGCCCTGAGAATACACGTGCTCGTTGTAATGCTCGATAAGCATAGGTATATCCAGTCCCTTGGGGCATTTAGCTGTGCAGTAGCGGCAGCCTGTGCATGGCAGCGCTATCTCACTTATCATCTTATCGGCAACGCCTGTAAGCGCCGTCAGCTCATGGCTGTCCAGAGGCTTATCCTCGCTGAATATCCTTATATTATCCGCAAGCTGCTGCAGGTTTGACATTCCGGAAAGCACCATCGTTACCTCGGGTATGCTCTGGAGGAATCTGAATCCCCAGCCCGGTACGCTCTCGTCCGGACGCAATGCCGTGAGTTCCGCAGCGTATTTATCGTCTACAGTCGCAAGCTTGCCGCCCCTGAGTGGCTCCATGACCCATACCGGCAAACCGTATTGCTTTATGAGCTCCACCTTTTCCTTTGCGTGCTGGAACTTATAGTCCAGATAGTTCAGCTGTATCTGGCAGAATTCCAGATCCTTGCCGTAGGCGTCCATAAAGCGGCGCATCACATCCACCCGGCCATGGGTAGAAAAGCCCAGATGCCGTATGCGGCCCTCCTTCTTCTGCTTCAGCAGGTACTCCATCACGCCGTACTGCGGATCCATATAGCTATCCACATTAATCTCGCACACGTTGTGGAAAAGATAAAAGTCAAAGTGATCCACGCGGCACTTTTTTAGCTGCTCCTCGAATATTTCCTCTACCCTGCCTATGTTTTCCCGTATATTTCCCGGGAACTTTGTGGCGAGGTTAAAGCTCCCTCTAGGGTAGTCGGCGAGTATTTTGCCTATCATCCTTTCGGAATTGCCGCCGTGATACATCCATGCGGTATCATAGTAATTTATTCCGTTTTTCATGGCAAAGTCTACCATTTCCCGCGCTTTTGCCTCGTCAATGCTGTCTTGTTTGCCGTCTACCACCGGCATACGCATCGTGCCAAGCCCCAGCGCGGAAAGCTTTTCTCCCTTGAAATCCCGGTATATCATGGTTGTCCTCCCTATATGTTCTGTTCAAAGCAAATCGCGTGCATATAGATTATACTATAATCCCCATATATTTTTAACAAAAAAATACCGCCCCGGTAATTCGAAGCGGTATGAGAGCTGCTTTTTACTTTTTGTACCAGTCCAGCACCCTCAGGCTTCTGTCTGCCTTATTGAGGACCTCGGTCTCGCCCTTTTCGTTTATGCAGACGATGTTCTCAACGCGCATGCCGAAGCGCCCGCCGAGGTACACCCCCGGCTCTATGGAGAAGCACATGCCCCTCTCCAGCCGCCTGTGGTTTATCTGATTTATATAAGGCCCTTCATGTACCGAATAGCCTATGCCGTGGCCCACGCGGTTGACCAGGGTATGGGCATAGCCCTGCTCGTCCAGCACGTCGCGGGCGGCCTTGTCTATATCGGGTATGTATGCGCCTTCCCTGGCGGTGTTCTGGGCAGTCATCTGAGCTCTGTCTACCAGCTCGTATATCCTACGCTGCTCGTCGCTTATACTTCCTACGAATACCGTGCGGCTCAGATCCGACATCATCTCGTTTATGGCGCAGCCCCAGTCCAGAACTATGCAGTCCCCTTCCTGTATGACCCTGTCAAAGCTGTTGTAGTGTGGATAGCCGCTGTTGGGTCCGGAAGCAACTATGCAGTCGAAGTTGCAGCCGCCCTGTTCCGCCATAGTACCTACTATGACGTCCCGCACCTCCGCCTCGGTTATGCCGGGCCGTATCATGGCGCAGGCCTTTTCAAAGGCGCTGTCGGCCACCCTTGCGGAAAGGCGCATATTTTCCAGCTCCTCATGGGTCTTGATTATGCGCACCTCTTCAAGGAGCGGCTTGCCGTTTACAAAGGTTATGCCGCAGTTTTTGCCTATATCCAGCACGTTGAAGGCCTGCGCGGTGGAGTTCACGCCGATGGTCTTTCCCTCAAGGCCCTCGTTTTTTAGTATCTCATAGGCCTTATCCATTCCCTCGTTGTCGTGCCAATGGTAAACCGGGCACTGATGCTTCAGCCCCTCGGCTACCTCATCGGCATAGAGGGTGTTGCAAAGGTAAAAGCACTCCCCGTTCTTTACGAAAAGCGCCTGAAACCTCTCGCACATCATGGGCGAAAAGCCGGTAAAAAAGCGCAGCTCCTCGGAGGGGGATATGAGCATCGCGTCGTATTCCATCATATCGGCGAGCTTTTTTATGTATTCCGTTCTCATTCCTCTTTCCTTTCCTCGATTAAAAGCATAAGGGCTGCTCCGGCGAACAGCCCTTGTCCTTTTCCCTTATGTTATCTGGTGGTTCCTGAATTTATCACCTGATCCCTTGCGTTTTCCGCGACGCGGGGCTCAAGGGTGAGCTTGCTCTGCTTGTTTGCCTTCCAGACATACAGGCCGAGGGAGAGTCCGATTACGCCGTATACCATGAAGGTACGGAAGTATTCGCCGAGTATCGCCTGACCGAACACGGCCTGGCCGATCTCGGGGCTGAGTATGAACATGGAGTGGAACAGCAGGGTTCCCATTATTGCCTGAGATACAGTCGCCTTGTTTACGGAGGCGCCGCCTACCAGTATGGCCGCTACGGAGAACAGGCCTATCTGGTTATGGGCGGTATAGACGTTAAGCGTGCCTATATTCTGTATGTAGATTATCTGGCCCCACGCGGCAAGCACGGTGGATATTATGGTGGCTATGATGCGGGTACGGTCCACGTTTATGCCGTTGGACTCCGCGATGTACTGGTTCTGGCCGCAGGCCCGGAAATCCTGACCCAACTTTGTGGTCATTATCCACTTGGTGAATACTGCCAGCAGCACTATCATTATCACAGTGCCCATAGGCACCTTGCGAACCATAGTAAGCCTGCCCTTAGTCGCGGCCTGATACGCAAATACGGCAAGTATCACAACGGCAATCGCCGCGTACAGCGCGAACTTGAAGTTGCTTAGGCGGGCCTGGCCGGGCTTCAGCTTGCGTATGTACTGGCTCCATACGAGGTACAGCACCACCAGAGCAGATGCCACTATCATAAACACAGCAAAGGGTATCTGCCATATGCCTTCAAGGGCATACTTGATGGTATCCATATCCACAGTCATGCGGATTCCCACGCCGCCGGGAAGTATTATCGGATGATCCGGCTGAACGGGGATAACGCCGCCGATGAGGAACAGCACTATAAACATGTAGATGCCGGTGCCGAAATAGCCGACTATCAGCGAGGCTATCATTTCCTGACCGCGGGTCTTGTTGTAGAGCGTACCGGTGAGCCAACCGAAAAGCATCGCTATCGGAAGCGCTATCAGCATACAGAGCAGGAAGCCGCCAAAGCCGCCGATATAGTAATAGCGGACAAGTATTATGGCAAGCTGTCCGGCGATAGCGCCGACGACTATACCGAAGTTAAGCCCCAAGCCGGCGATTACCGGGATTATAAGGGACAGCACTAGGAAGGCGTTGCGGTAGAAGCGGTTGCTGAGCTCCGTGAGGAACCAGTTGAAGGTAACGCTCTTCGCGAGTGCGAGGCCCAGTATAATGAATACCCAGAAGATTATGGTAACGATATTGTCCAGCACAAAATCGCCGAGGTTGAACTTACGCTCGTTCTTTTTTACCAGATCTGACATTACCTGTCGCCTCCTTTCTTGACCTGAGTGAGGGCGTAGAGGATAACGCCGTTCTGTATGACCTGACGCATGATATCCGAAAGGTCGGTGCCGGTGAAGAGGGCGTTGGCCACGGGCATTGCAGCGGTCATAAGGCCCTGGAATATGCACACGCCGACTACGACGTTCACGCAGCTGGCTTTAGTCGCAGTAGCGCCGCCGATAAGTACGGCCGCCACGGCGGGGAACGCCATGTTCAGCGGGCCGTTGTATATCTGAGCGTAACCATAGCCCTGAGAGTAGATTATGATACCAATGCCCGCAAGCACGGTAGAGATTATGTTCGCTATTACGCGGCTGCGGTCGATGTTAAGGCCGGCAGCCTCCGCGAACTTGGGATTCACGCCGCCCGCATAGATAGCGAGGCCGGTCTTGGTCTTGAAGAACACGCTGACTACGAAGCAGGTCAGCAGCAGAAGCAATATCATACCGGTGGGTATGGTGACCTCGCCGATATTGAAGGACAGGAAGTTGGAAACTATCTTGTCCGCGGCAAAGCCGTCCATCTGTATGGTCTCGCGGAGGCCGTCGCCCAGCATCCAGCCCATTTTGCGGTTGGAGAAGGGAAGCGACAGCCAGAGTATGTTGAAGAATGCCACGATGGAGAAGCCGGTATAGGTGGCTATGGTCATCTCGGCGCCCTTAACGGCGTTCATCAGCTTGCCGTAGGCCCAGCCCATCAGCCCGCAGATGATTATCGCCAGCAGTATGGAGCAGCCTATGAGGCTCCAGCCCATAAGATCCAGCTGCATACAGCACATGAGGGCGAACAGCCCGCCGACTATGCCGATAGGCAATGCGAAGTTGGGGCCCACGCCGGACTTGATAGAGGGTACCATTGCCAGCACCAGTATGCCGTTCATGCCTACGCGGCGCAGTATATCGGTGAAAAGCACGGGTAATGACTGACCCATGACGTAAGCCGCTATAAGCACAACCAGAAGCAGCGCGGAAACGGCAAAGGTAGGTATACCCATTCTGCGTATCAGTTTACCCATTGTTTATGCCTCCTTTTCCTTTGATACGTGGGCGGAGGACATCATAAGGCCGTATTCCTCATCAGACGCCTCGGGCTTGAGCTCGCCTGCGACCCTGCCCTCGCATATAATGAGCACCCGGTCGCAAATGCTGCGAAGCTCCGCAAGCTCGGAGCTTGTCATTACTATGGTCATGCCCTGCTCTTCCGCAAGACTCTTAAGAAGATCCAGTATCAGCTTCTTTGCGCCTATATCTATGCCGCGGGTAGGCTCGGATACCAGCAGCAGCTCAGGCTGCTGTGTCAGCGCCCTGGCGACGCACACCTTCTGCTGGTTTCCGCCGGAAAGGGCTCCGGTATTCTGGGCTGCGGAGGTGCAGCGGATATCAAGATCCTTTATCATCTTATCCGCGTGCGCCCTTATGCCCTTCTTATCAGCCAGCTTTATTGGGCCATACTTCTTGAGGAACTTGCCCTCGGTTTCCATGGCCGTAAAAGCGATGTTGAGATCGATAGGGCTGTTGAGGAGCAATCCTACGCCCTTTCTGTCCTCGCTCACGAAGGCTATGTCGGACTTGAGCGCATCCCTGGTGTCGTTGAGGCTCAGCTCCCTGCCCTTGAATAC
>ULVT01068332.1_pt1 | contig 11759 bp, 8 predicted proteins | sample 1959701 | NCBI WGS metagenome assembly ULVT01 (sample SAMEA4835793, study PRJEB28245) | human gut metagenome | biome: gut microbiome; material: fecal sample | place: Denmark | collected 2008
TCCTATGAGGGCGGCGTACTCTTCTGGATTGCTATAGAATTCTTTACCATCTTCAAGACGAATGCACCCCAATGGTTTCTTTTTCGCGCATCCGCAATCAATGTTAATAAGATGCCCGGAACACGCTCTCGAAATGCGGCATGTACCATCCTTTTTTAGTATTCCATAAGAGCAGCGATACACTGGGTTATGCCCAACGATCAGTGTTGTGTTTGGATAAGCTTGATACAAATTTCCATATTGTTTTGCAAGCTTCTTTGGATCTGGATACTGATAGGTTCTAGCCCAAATCATTTTTTCTATCTTTGAAACCGGCACATCGCAATACCTTACTCTTTTTCTTTCTACATATGGCAAATGGCACGCATGTGTTAAGTAATAATTTCTGCCATTTACATAAAGGTCTGGAATTACAATCGGGCATTCATTAAGCCAATTTAATATCTCGGTTTGTTTATCCGTGTCAAGCTCGTCCCATTGTTTGTACGTCGTTTCTGCCCCATTTAATGTCCATGAATAGAGTTGATTACTGTCTTCATGAAGTAGCGATTGTATCATCATATGCTCGTGATTACCAATAGTAAACACGACGTTTTTGCGGCTCATAATATCAATTAACACATCAACAGGGCGTGGTCCCCTGTCTATTGCATCTCCAATGATATAAAGAGTATCATCATCTTTTAAGTCTATCTGCTCTAAAATTTGTATATAATCATCATATTGCCCATGGATGTCTCCACATACATAATGCATTGATATCACTCCTTCTTCATTGTTATTAGTTGTTTTTTTGTATCTATGGCGATAAAAGCCAGGTGTACTTATCTATATATATGTCGGAAAACGTTCATAAGTCTGCTATTTTTTGCAATAAAAAAGTCATCAAAACAAGCTTTTTCTGTTATCTTGCAGAAGAAAAAAGACACCAGCTTTTTGCTAGTGCTTTATTCGTTCTCTCCATGTTCTAATTTTTCATGTTTCATCATTTCCTGGGGAGTTAAAACATCCTCCAAATCGCAATATTTACAGATGCATTCATAAAGGGTTCTATCTTCATCTTTAAATCCCTGTTTGCAGATAAAGCCGTGAAAATCTTTGGAACCGTGGTTTAAACTGAGTGACCGATGAGCAATCCCTCCTCTTTTAAACTGAATATATCGTCTATGTTCTACTACAGTCCCGTCTTCAAAACGTACATCAACGTCTGCGTTGCTTTCATATCGAATAATAGTAGCTTCCATGCCGCAATTCATCATTCGGGCTTTGCCAAGACGTGGATTAAAATTTGGATTAACTATTCCACCTTTTTTGAATGCACTATATGTTCGGTTTTTTACTATAGTTCCATCTTCGAAACGAACGTCGATATCATTAGCGCCTCCGTATCGAATGACAGTAGCTTCCATTCCGCAATTCATTCTCCGTGTTTCGCCAAGACGATTCCCTGCGGTAGTACTTGGGTGAGCAATTCCTCCTTTTTTAAACGCTTTATAATCTTTGCATTTGGCAATTGCCCCATCTTTAAAACGTACATCTATATCTATGGCTTTTCTATATCGAATAATAGTAGCCTCTATCCCGCAGTTCATCATCCTTGTTTCGCCAAGGCGGTCTTTAGCGGAAGCTTTAATGTTTCGTTTGGCGATTTCACCTTTTTTAAATGAATCATACGCCTTATGCTCTACTACAGTTCCATCTTCAAAACGAACATCTATATCATTATTTCTACCATACCGAATAATAGTAGCCTCCATACCACAATTCATCATTCTGGTTTCACCAAGACGGTTTTCTACAGAAGCTTTAATGTTTGGATTAGCAATTTTACCTTTTTTGAATGAATCATATGCTTTATGTTTCGCCATAGCTCCATCTTCGAAACGAACATCAATGTCACGTACTCCATTGTATCGGATGATGGTAGCTTCTATTCCGCAATTCATCATACGTGTTTCGCCAAGTCTATCTGTTTTTGTTGCCATAAAAATCCTCCTAAAGAACACCGCATTTTTTATTACAGTTTACCTTTTATATATGTCAGAACATTTCAAATACTTATTTCTTCCATACAGCAAAAAAAAGACACCAGCTATTGCCAGTGCCTCTTTGTTTTTATTCTAACAAACAAAAGCGCCGACTCATTGGCCGACGCTTGTCTGTTTTATATAGTCTTCACTTTATATCTATCTGGATTTCTATAAATCGTTCTGTAAATCATATCTTTTTTTACTTCGTCGTATCCGATGATTTGTGAAATTTCCTGTATACAGAAGTCTTCCATATAGACGATAGTCTCAAACGATTTGATCATACGCTTAGCTTGGTCATATGTTGTGTTTCTATTACCACGAAGAGCAAGGTCAACCATTTTATCAATTGTATCTGTTGACGATTGACTATGAATTGTGATAGCGGTACGACAACCAGAGTTGGAAAGCGTGATCGCTGAACAGATTTCCGCGCCTTTCGCTTCTCCAATTACAAATACATTTGCACCGGCGACGAGAGCCATTTTCCCAAGATCTTCTAGCGTACAGACATCTTCTCCTGGCTGTGGGTTTGTTACAACATGTTCAAACATTACGCCTTTTCTGTAAGCAAAGAGCTCGTCATTTTCTTGGATAACCAAGATTTCTGCTGATGATTCGTATGCTTCTTCAAGAAACATGTTCATTGCCGTAGTCTTTCCAGAACCAGGAGGCCCGGAGAATACAACTCCTCTACTGTACTTACCGCAATCAAGTAAATAATCTCTTACTTTAGGAGTCATCATACCGGCCTCGATAAGATCTTTTGATAAGAGTTTTTTCTTTGGAAGTTTACGAATATGAATAATTGGGTATCCTGAGCAAGTAATATATGGGGCAGTTAATGAAAAACGGAGAATATAATTATCATCTTGTTCATCTGTAAAAGTTTGGCTTGGAATGTCCAAACTAATACGATTCATAACTGCGATTCCATAAATAAATCTCATGTAATCGTTTGCGTCAATGAAGGTAATATTTGAAAGATATGCCTTACCTTTCACTCTAACTCTGATAGAATAAGGGTCTGTAATTTTAATATCTGTAATCATTGGATCATCAATCAAATCTTGTACGATATATAATTCAAACAGCGCTCTATCAATCTTCTTCATTAAAGCTGGTTTATCTTCAATAGGTAATCTATTTGTCTCGATATACGTTCTCTGAATATAAGCTTCAACAACATCTTGAAATGTGTCTTTTCCCATAATTCCTCTTAAAACATTGTAATAAGAATCACGCTCTGATGTTGTGATATAATCCATACATCCATTGAATATTTTAATGAAATCCTCATAAGCCATCTTGAGTGTAATTTGCATATCTTTTGTTAAAAGGTCGTATATTAACTCTGTTCTTTCATCTATTTCTGTGAGCTTTCTTGGAACATAATCATCAATACTGTTTAAAAAAGGCTGTTCGAATGATGCTTTTTCTAGGATTTTATCTTGAATAGCGAGTTTTCTGTCGTGATCCGCGTATTCTTCTTCTGTAATCGGGCGATAGACTCCCTCTGGAACTAAAAGTTTGCTTTTTTTTCTTCTTCCTTCCGTATCTATTTCGTGCACTTCACCGAGATAATCGTATAAGTCTCCAAACCTCGGCTTTTCTTTATAAACACGTACAAGAGCAACTACACAAAGGTAGTCATTCTCAAGCCCTGCAGATACAGAAAGAATATCCAAAGGGCTTTCCAAGCTTTTTTCTTCAAGAAAGTCTTTTGTTTTGCGACACAAGGCGTCTACACCAATTGTTGTTGTATGTTTGCTTTGGAAAAGAAACAGTGGATGTTTCCATGGCCCGCTTTTATCCTGAATAACTGTGGTTGCAAGTTCTACGAATTTAGTTCCTTTTGCGTATGGAATAATCTCTGTAAAATTCTTTCTGCGATATTTGATTTCTGCTTTTTCAAGCCCGATTTTTACTTTCCTAATATCTTCTTTTGAGTTTGTTTTAGGGATGATACGAACGATTTGAACGTCTTTATTATTGTCCGCCATTAGCTTTCGCCTCCTCTTCCTTTATCTTATCTGCTATCGAAGTTCCGCTAGAAGACTTTTTATCCGAAGAGCTTTCTGTTGTTTTTTCTGAATCTGATTTTTTTGTATTTAATCCTGTTCCGGATCCTGACTGAACTTCTGTTTCTTTTGTTTTTGTTTCTTTCTGCTCGTTTTTTGTAACCCTGTAAGAATATGTTCGGTTGCCGAGTCCTATAAGTTTAATTGTATATGTACCGCTCTTAAGTGATAATGAAGAAGTAAGCTCGTTATCTTTTCCCTTGCTTAATGTGTATGCAGCTTCCGAGCTAACAACTTTTACAATTGGAGCGTCAGTATAATCTTTTGAATCTTGGTAGATAACAGATACTGTAACATCTGCGTCTTCATTTAAAGTGAACGTTTCTTCTTTTATATCTTCTGTGTAATCTTCTAAATCGTCTATTGAAGGATTGTCTGCATCTGCATAAAGATTTTCAATATCATTAGGGATATTCATATCCATGCTTTCAGAAAATTCTCCTTTTGTGGAATTGATATAACGCACAATTCCAAATCCTCCAATATTGTAATATCCGCTTTGGAGGTTTTTCGGGAATTTAAAAGTAATGGTCTTACTTCTATCGAAATTATAATCTTTGATTTCGAAAACCTCCATAGAACAAAGAGCTTTTACATCGGCTTTGATTTTGCACTCGTGAAGATCTGTTCCAATATAAATATCGCAATCATACGTCTTGTCTTTTGAAAGTCCAACGATAGTACCAGCCCTTGAAATATTACCAGCTCTTAGATGAACTCCACCGATTTTTTCGAATGTTGCTGTCGTTTCTCCGTTTTGACAGAGAGTTCCAGCATCTGATTTAATATCCACATTAAATTTTCTTGAATCTGTTGCAAACGAATATCTTCCCGAAGACGTTTCTTTCATTTGACAAATACCTACGGTATATCCAAGGTCTTCAAATCTTTCAATAGTAATACCTTCGGTAAAAGGCTGCGTGGAGTGATACACGATTGTATCTCCTTTATTCATAGTTGGGATGTTTGCGTAATCTTCTCCATACCATGCAACTCTTTTGTCATCTTTAGCAGTTACTGTTCGGTCTGGCGTAAAGGAAGTCTGTCCGAAGTACGGCTGATAATAAACATCTTCGTGTTGAACGTAATATCCTCCATCTGCAAGTTTATCAATGTCGTCAAATGTGACTACACCTATTTTATTTTCGCTAGATTTATTCCCACACCCTGTTAATCCAAATGCCAATATCGCGGATAAGGCAAGGCATATAAAACGCGTATATCTTGTTCTTTTCATATTTTTACCTTCTTGTCTTTCCAAGAGCTCCTTTCTCTAGTTTTAAATATTGGGATTATATCCCTTATAAGAATATGTCAGAAAAAGCCTAAAATTTATACTTCAAAATATAAAAAAGCCTCAGAGATTTTATTCCCTAAGGCTGTTTGCTGATATTTATACGTTGGCACTGTTAACATAAAGTCTAAGTAACTGTTCAATAACATCACTTTGTTTGTTTTTATTTGCTTTACAGGTTGCTTTGAATTGAGCTGCGAGTTCAACTGGGACATATCCAGAAATTTTTTCTTTGCCTGCCTTTTTCCCGGCAAGACTGTTTTGAACTTGAGCTGCGAGTGATGAATCCATTGCATTTTTGTTTTCATTACTAATCGGTTGAGCAACTTCCTTTGTTTCCTGTTGGATTCTTGCATCTGATTGATCATTTACATCTACATTTACCTTTGGCACATTGCCAAAAAGAGATGTATTTTTTTTAGTATTACTAGCCATTATTAATTACTCCTTTCATTTCATCCACTAATTTAATATAATCCAATGCTCCGTTTGAATTTGGGAAATTTTCAATTAATGAACGATTTGTAACTTCGACGTCTCCGTTCTCATTTACTTCATCTGGGAATGCCTGAACATTCTTGATATCCTGTGAAATTCTAACTGGTGATGAGAATACGTGGAATCCACTTTCCTCTCCGATAGCTGGAAGTATTTCTTTAATGTCTCGGTCAAGTTTGTTGCGGACATCATACATACATAATAGAACCCCGTAAATTCGAAGCTTATCATTCAATGCATCTGTAATGTCATTGATTGTGCCAATGAACCCCGCAAGACCATCTGCTGAATATTTGTCCGCTTTCATCGGAATAACGCATCCATCGGCAGCCGTTAATGCGTTGACCATATATATCCCTAAATCTGGTGGTGTATCCATTACTATGTAATCATAATCACCTTCAACATCTTTCAGTGCTTTTTTAAGAAGTAATTCCTTTGCAAGTTTTGAATCGAAGTATGTTTTTTCCTGTGCTAAAAGCGGATCGCCAGCAATGATATCCCCAAGTGGAAGATGTTGTATTGCTTCCGCTGCTGTACAGTCTTTCTTTAAAACATCAACGATTGTGTTTTCACCGTCAATTTTAGCTCCATACGTTGTAGTACTGTTTCTCTGTGGATCAAGATCAAGGAATAACACTTTGTTTCCGTTTAATCTGAGTACATCCGCGATGTTAATTGCAGTTGTAGATTTCCCAACTCCACCTTTTTGATTTGCTACTGCGATTTTAATAGCCATAATTGTTTCCTCCTTTAAGTTGAATTGTGTCTGCATATCAGCAGACTGTTTCGGTATGAGGGATTCCTCATATCTGTTATACATAGTATAACATTTGGTGATATATTTGTCAACAATTTTAGGGATAGATTAAGAATATATTTAGGGATAAATTTAGGGATATTTTTATAGACACAATATAGGCATCTACTTGTTTCCATATAAGGAAGCAAAAAAGCCAGGTGAAATATACCCAGCTCTTTGTTTTTAATTGTTGCGACTCGTTGATGCTTCTGCAAGCATCTGTTGAAGTTTAGATACTTTCGAACTCGCTGTTTGATTGACTTCAAGACCAACAAGTTCTATTTGTGGTGTAGCAGACCCGTTGAAATGGTTGTACGAAATCTTTCCGTATAGCGTTAATTCGCATGGCTGTGTAATATCTTTTGCAAGGTCCCACATACCAAAACCAACTGCTGTACTGTAAATAGATTTTAAACGTACGCCGCCGCCTTTGATTTGACGTTTTATCTCATCTTTATCGTAAATGACATTGAATCCTTCGATTTTGTAAATAAGAGGTTCATTTGCGTTTCCAAACGGTGCGAAACGTTGATCCAATTCAATCGCTTCTTTAATGTCACTATCTTTGATTGCGACATCATACTGATATTCAGTTGTTTCAATATTGTTGGCTTCTACGGGCATTTTTGAGCAATTCTGCATAGCTGCACGCATATGCTCGAAATTATCCTTTCTTACAGATGCACCAGCTGCCATTGCATGCCCACCGTATTTTACAAATTCATCCTGGCATTCATCAAGATGAGCTTTAACATCATAGCCTTCTATAGAACGAAAGGACCCTTTTAAAATTTCCTCTGTTGAATCTGTAAATAGTCCACATGGGCGTTTCATTTGTTCCGTTACTTTGCCAACGATATTCCCGATATATCCTTCAAGTTTTTCAAGCTCTATATCATCTAACCTTGGGATGTATTCAATAATAGGATAACCTGCGTCACTTCCTCTGGATTGAATAGCTTCCATTGCTTTTTGCCATCCATATTCGACGGCTAATTTGCGTTTTTCGTTGCATTTGCGCATGACTTCAGCGATCTTTATACAACGATCTCTACTGCCGTTAGCCATTAAAGCAACTGCAAATTGAGACGCACCATTTTTCATGCGTTCCAAAGCATTGATACAAGGTCCAGCGTTAAAACCGAATTTGTCTTCTGTCCAGTACGAAATGCCTAAGACTTCTCCTAAAATAAGCATTCCTGGAAGCGCTGCTCCTTTATTTAGCATTTTAAGACCTTCCCTTACGAAGACATAATTTTCTTCCTTAAGATCCATCTGGTCACATACTGTTGCTATTGCTGCTAAAGGGAGTAATTTATGAACAAAACCAGAAACTACAACTTTTTCTTCTTCGCTTAATGAAGGCATAAGTTCATTTACGTTTTCCTTACGGAAAAGTTCCTGCGCGAGTTTATATGCTAGTCCAGCTCCACAATAGCCATTGAAATCTGCACTTCCATCGATTGCGTTTGGGTCAATAATTACATCAGCATCAGGAAGGACTGTAATTCCATCGATAACCGCCGGTTGGTGATGATCTGTGATAATAACTGTGTATCCTCTTGATTTTGCTTCGGATACTACATCAATTGCTGCAACCCCGTTGTCGACAGTGATAATAACTACGTCTTTAGGATCTTCCGCAATTTCATTGAGCATCGTTAGGTTTACCCCAAAGCCCTCCGTGAAACGGTGTGGTATTCTGAACTTTACGTTTTTAAACCCCAATCTTTTTAATGTAAGAAACAGTATCGAGGTAGCCATTGTCCCATCTGCATCGTAGTCCCCAAAAATGTATACAAATTTATCCCTAAAATTAGATAAGACCTTAACTACATCTTTAAGTCTTTTAATGTTGTACAAACCATCTCTGGAACGACGATACCAATTATTTATATCCTGTGTTGAACTCAATTTCATTTTGTTAAGATGAGCCGCTACAATCTTCTCTTCAAAATTTTTCATATTTATATTCTCTCCTTTCTTCTATATTACACTAATTATGTGTCGGAAAATTTATCCTATAAAAAATAGATTAAAAAGAATATAATATATATGTTAGATTGTATACTTTTTGCAAATTTACATACAAAAAACAATGCACTAAAAAAAGGCTGTATGTAAAAATAAATGTTTTTATATTTTCTGACATATTAAAGGTGTGAAGAGGTTAAATAACTCTTCTAATCAAGTCAACAACCCACCACTTAGGCTAATGCTTTGAAGTGGGGGCTTGCAAAAGCCCTGTTGATTAGCCTAAGCACTTCGAGTGCTACGTTAAGACAGAATAGATAGGTACGTCAGGATACTTCACAAGTTCTGACCTCTACGGATATGCATTAAACATCTCTGATGGGTAGGAGAAGTGTGTATATCAGAAAACCTGTCATTAACATTGGCGATGTGAACCACTCCCTTATGGGAAGAACCCGACAGTTTTATGGTCGGAGGCGTAAGCCAAAATATTTTAGAAGGCATTCATCCCACCACCTGTAGAGGTGGGGGTCTGCCAAAATTATGGTAAACCAAGAAAAACGGAGGAACAGTAAATGAACAAAACAGAATTGGTTGCAGCTATGGCTGACAAAGCAGGATTAACAAAGAAAGATGCAGATGCAGCATTAAAGGCTTTTACAGAAGTTGTTGAAGGAACACTTAAAGCTGGGGACAGCATTCAGCTTGTTGGTTTCGGTACTTTTGAAGTAGCAGAAAGAGCAGAAAGAACTGGAAGAAATCCACAGACTGGAGCAGAAATGGTTATTCCAGCATCTAAAGCGCCAAAATTCAAAGCTGGAAAAGCTCTTAAAGACGCTTTAAACTAACTAAGAAAGCCTAATAAGCGGAAGCAGATGGATCACGGTTTCGACCGTGGTCTTTTTTGTTTTTGCCAAAAAATCTCAAAAAACTCTCTTTTTTGGGACGTTTTTCTTACATATATTTTTATGAGTTTAGTTATACGCAAGCTATATGTTAAGGGATAGCTTTTTTGAGTTATGCATGCTTGAATACAGGCAATCTTTTTTTACTGCATGTTTACTTGTTTTTTTGACGTTGAGAATCCGGAATTCCGGGAATTACCAAGCGTAAGCCATTAGCGCTCCGTTTATCTTTTTAATACCCGGTATGGTAGTGCCCAAGCTTGTACAGAGGTTTTAGGCAACGTATCGCTTTCAGGGGAAGAAAGCTGCGACCTGGTGCAGGAAGCAGAGTAGACATTGGCAATTCATTCCATACCCATGAAGAGGTGGGCTTCTCGTTAGGAAGCTTTAAATATGGTTTGTCTTCGTATAGCTAAACAGCATCAACAAAACACGGAAGTAGAAAGGAAGTATAACCAAAATGATTAAAAAAATTGCAAAGAAAATTACCCCGTGTGCAATCAGCGCAGTTCTTACTGCGGGCATTGCGACGTCTCCAATTTCAGTATATGCTGACGAATTGGAAAATCCTCAAGCGACCGAGGAGGTTGAAACGCCTACTTCGACTATTGAAAAAACCGAAACAAACACCATTCCAGAGGCGAAAGAAGAACTTCCGTCCACCCCATCTAATTTGCCAAATGCAGATACAAACGAGGGTACAGAAAAAGTTCCAAGCGAAGGTACAAATTTAGGGACAAACGAAGACACATATTCGGATACAAATAAGGTTCCTGATAAAGTCCCTGAAACGGAAACAGGCTCAGACACAAATAAATCCCCAGATAATAAGCCTGAAACAAATGAAGATGCAAACGAAGGGTCTAACGAAAAGCCTGAGATGGGGACGGATGAAGGAGCAAACAAAGACCCCGATAAAAAGCCTTCTACAGAACCTGCGGAGTCAGAAGGAAAATCGGAGGTTCCTGAAACGCCGGTTCTTGAAACGCCTTCAGAGCCTGTAAAGCCAGAAGTTTCAGCTGGTCCTCGAAATAACAATTCTGAAAGTGACTCAACTACTGTGAAAACTAAAGGGGAGACAGCAGTTTCTACTGCTGATGGATACAGTCCAAATGCATCAAACTCAAATTATCGGCAGGTGCATCACGGTCAGAATTTAGAAACAGAACGTTTCATTGCTATGATTGGAGAACAAGCAAGGCAGATTGGGCAGGAACACAATTTGTATGCTTCTGTAATGATTGCTCAAGCAATTTTAGAATCTGGCTCTGGAAACAGCCAGCTGGCGCAAGCTCCTTACAATAACCTTTTTGGAATCAAAGGGGCGTATAAAGGGAACTCCGTAACATTTAATACCCAGGAAGACGATGGAACTGGAAACATGTACACCATCCAGTCTGCTTTTAGAGCCTATGAAACTACAGCGGATTCTTTGGAAGATTATGCAAACTTACTAACAGTAGACATGGGCGATCATTATGCCGGGGTCTGGAAATCAAACGCAGCTACTCCTGTAGAAGCCTGCCAGTATTTGCAAGGCAGATATGCTACAAGCACTCAGTATGCTGCTAGTTTGATTGATTTGATCGAAACTTACAATTTAACGCGTTTTGATGAGCCATTGAAATATGAAGTAACTGGTTTAGCTGGCGGTCTCAAAACGAATAAAACAGACGAAGAGGGAAATCCTCGTGAAATCAATATGGAAGACTATGCTGATTTAGCTGCTTTTGCCACTTCTAAATTAGGTTACAACTATGTTTGGGGTGGAGAAAGCGATGCAGAAGGCGGATATGATTGTTCTGGATTGATTTACTACGCATACCAGCAGGCATTTGGAGTAACATTGCCTCGTACCTCTCAGACACAGCAGTATTTAGGAACGGAAGTTGCATTTGATGATTTGCAAATGGGGGACCTGTTATTCTGGCAGGATGATAGCGGGGATACTTATCATGTTGCTATGTATTTAAGCGATGGTTACTACATCCAGGCAGCTAACTCACAAAAAGGAGTAATTATTACAGCTATGGATGAACATACTCCTTCGTTTGCTAAACGTATCATCAATACACAAGAAAGATAACCTGTTGTTAAAAAAGGGCTAAAAAAAGGCACTATTTTTAGTGCCTAAGTAATAGCCACATTTATAAATAAATATATATCTAAATTTAT
>ULVT01046485.1_pt1 | contig 11696 bp, 22 predicted proteins | sample 1959701 | NCBI WGS metagenome assembly ULVT01 (sample SAMEA4835793, study PRJEB28245) | human gut metagenome | biome: gut microbiome; material: fecal sample | place: Denmark | collected 2008
GGACAGTCCCTAGAATTCCCCCTCACACAAATTACAATTTATCTAATTAATTATTTTTAATGTATTCTTCTACTTCTTTTGCAACATCATAAGATGTTTTTCCTACTTTGTCGCCTGCTTTTGCATCATATAATATGTTTGCTTTTTTGTAATGATTTATTAATTCTTCTGCTGTTTTGCTATAAACTTGTAGTCTGTTTTCTACAACTTCTGGTTTTTGATCTTCTCTTTGATATAGTTCTCCGCCACATTTGTCACATATTCCTTCAACTTTTGGTGGATTAAATACTACATTGTATATTTCACTACATCCTTTGCAACTTCTTCTATTTGCAATTCTTTCTACTATTTCATCAAATGGAACGTCTATATTTAATGCCATATCTACTTTTGCATTCATTTCTTTTAGCATATTATCAAGGCTTACAGCTTGTACACCTGTTCTTGGGAATCCGTCTAAAACAGCTCCGTTTTCTACGTCATCTCCATTTAATCTTTCTTTTAACATTTTTATTGTTACTTCATCTGGTACAAGTTCACCCTTGTCCATGTATTGTTTTGCTTCTTTTCCTAATTCTGTTTCATTTTTTAAATTTTCTCTAAATAAATCTCCTGTTGATATATGAGCTAATTTTAAATCTTCTGCTATTATTTTTCCAACAGTTCCTTTTCCACTACCTGGGGCGCCTAGTAATACTATAAACATATCTTTCCTCCATTCAAACAAATGAAAAGCTTCGTCCTACTGTGTCAAGCTTCACTCAAAATTTTTCAATGTACTTATGTACTATTTCAAATTTTTTCGCTTGTTTTCCTTGTATTACTCGCTTTTAATTTGTTTTAAAATCTATTTTTATTTTTTACTATAAATTAGAAGTGAGATGTGAGATGTGTGAAGTGTAATTTTATATTTTCACACTTCGCACTTCACACTTCACACTTCTATTCTAAAAATCCTTTATAATGTCTCATTACTAATCTAGACTCTAATTGTTGTACTGTTTCTAATGCAACACCTACTACGATAAGTATTGATGTTCCACCGAATGCAACGTTAAGTCCTGTAAATCTCATAAGCATTGGAAGTATTGCTATTACACTTAAGAATATACCTCCAAATAAAGTTAATTTACTCATAATTGATGATAAATAATCTGTTGTAGGTTTTCCAGCTCTAATTCCTGGAATAAATCCACCGTTTTTCTTTATATTGCTTGATACTTCTGCTGGATTAAATGTTGCATATGTGTAGAAATAAGTAAATCCAAGTATCAATAATAAGTACACAATTGCGTTTGCTATTGTATAGCCTAATCCAACATTAGATGTTGATGTAGCTATTGAGAATTTATATATTGTAGCCCAGAAACCTGTTTGGCTTGCTATATTGGCATTAAACATTTGTATAATCATTGCTGGGAATGTCATAAATGATGATGCAAATATTACAGGCATAACTCCTGCCATTGCAAGTTTTAGAGGAATATGTGTGTTTTGTCCTCCGTACATTTTTCTTCCTACTACTTTTTTAGCATATTGTACAGGAACTCTTCTTTCAGCTTCTTGTACAAATACAACACCTGCAACAAGAATTATCGCTCCTATTATTATACCAAGAGAAATTAATAATCCTGTTGTGCTAAATCCATTAGCTGTTATTATCAATCTATATATTGTTGTAACTGCTGATGGTAATGAAGCAATTATACCTATGAATATAATTATTGATATACCATTACCAATTCCTTTATTAGTAATTTGTTCTCCAAGCCACATTAAAAGTGCTGTTCCTGCTACTAATGAAAGTACTATTAATGCGCCTGTTCCAAATCCAGGATTTATGAATACTCCATATGCAGAATATGTACTGCTATATGAAACATAAATTCCTATTGCTTCTACTAATGCTAGTATTAGTGTAACAATTTTTGTATATTTGTTTACTTTAGCTCTTCCTTCTTCTCCGCCTTCTTTAATAAGTCTTTCTAATGAAGGTATTACCATTCCTAACAATTGTATAACAATTGATGCAGTAATATATGGGCTAATACTCATTGCAAATATTGAGAATCTTGAAAAAGCTCCTCCTGAGATTAAGTCTATAAATCCAGATAAGCTATTTGAACCTGTTTTTGCAAGTTCACTTAATGCAACAGTATCAATTCCTGGAACTGATATGAAGCATCCCAATCTAAATATCACTATTAGTATTAGTGTATACATTAATCTTTTTCTAATTTCTGGAGTTTTCAAAGCGTTTTTAATTGTTTTAAACAAATTAAATCACCTCTGCTTTTCCACCAGCTGCTTCTATTTTTTCTTTTGCAGCTTTTGTAAATCTTGTTGCTTTAACTGTTAATTTTTTATCTAAATTTCCAGTTGCTAAAACAACGATACCATCATTAGCTTTACTTATTATTCCTTCTTCGATTAAACTTTCAGCTGTAACAACATCTGCTTTACTTTTGTTAAGCATTGTTAAAGTTACTTCTGTGTAATTTGAAGCGTGAATGTTTGTAAATCCTCTTTTTGGTAATCTTCTATATAGTGGTGTTTGACCTCCTTCAAATCCACGTCTAACTCCTCCACCAGATCTTGATTTTTGTCCTTTTTGACCTCTTCCTGATGTTTTTCCTAGACCTGAACCAATTCCACGTCCAACTCTTCTTCTTGCAACTTTTTCTTGGCTAGCTTTTATATTTCCTAATTCCATCTGTTTCCCTCCATTTCTTATTCAAAATGCTATTATAACTTTAGTTTGCATTTTTAGTTTGAAGTGAGATGTGGAAAGTGAGCTTTTGAATAAAAGTTTTCAAATCTCGCCTTGCACATCGCACCTCTCAACTCAAAATTGCAATTCTTACATTCTAAAAGCAATATGTTTGAATTATAATATTTCTTCTACTTTTTTTCCTCTTTTTTTAGCAATTTCTTCAGCTGTTGACATATTCTCTAGAGCATTCATTGTAGCATATCCAACGTTTCTTGGATTGTTTGTTCCAATAACTTTTGTTCTTATATCTCTGTATCCTGCAAGTTCAAGTATTGGTCTTACACTTCCACCTGCTATTAATCCAGAACCTTCTGCTCCTGGTTTTAATAATACGCTTGCTGAACCAAATGTTCCTAGGAATTCATGTGGTATTGTTGTTCCTACAATTGGTACTTCTATTAAGTTCTTTTTAGCATCTTCAATAGCTTTTTTTATTGCATCTGGAACTTCTGCTGCTTTTCCGTTTCCAATTCCTACATGACCGTTTTCGTCACCAACAACAACTACTGCGCTAAATCTAAAATTTCTACCACCTTTAACAACTTTTGCAACTCTGTTAATGGCTACTACTTTTTCTTTTAATTCAACTACTTCGTTTTCCATATTTTTTTAAAGTTTCCCTCCTTAAAATTCTAATCCTGCTTCTCTTGCAGCTTCTGCAAGTTCTTTAACTATTCCGTGGTAAATATATCCACCTCTATCATAAACAACATTTTTAATATTTTTTTCTATTGCTCTTTTTGCAATTAATGTTCCAACTTCTTTTGCAGCTTCTTTATTAGATTTTTTTGTTTTTACAGCTTTATCTAATGTTGATGCTGAAACGATAGTTTCTCCTTTTACATCATCTATGATTTGTGCATATATATTAGAATTACTTCTATAAACACATAGTCTTGGACATTCAGATGTTCCGCTTATTTTTCTACGTACTCTTATATGTCTTCTTTCTCTTTCTAATTTTCTATTTGTTTTGCTAATCATCTAAGAATTTCTCCTTTCTTTTTATACTTGTTCTATTTACCTGTTTTACCTTCTTTACGTCTAATATGTTCATCAACATATTTAATACCTTTTCCTCTATATACTTCTGGTGGTCTTTTGCTTCTTATTTCAGCAGCCATTTGACCTACTAGTTCTTTATCAATACCTTTTACTATTATTGAGTTTGGATTTGGTACTTCATATGTAATACCTTCTGGCTCAACCATTTCTACTGGATGTGAGTAACCTAAAGTTAAAACTATTTTATTTCCTTGTTTTGCAGCTCTATAACCTACACCATTTATTTCTAATTGTTTTGAAAACTCATTAGAAACTCCTTCAATCATATTGTTTATTAATGTTCTTGTTAAACCATGTAAACTTCTATTTTCTTTTTCATCGTTTGGTCTTGCTACTACAATAACACCATTCTCTAGTTTTATAGAAATGTTATCATTAACTGTTCTTTCTAATGTTCCTTTAGGTCCTTTTACAGTTATTTTTTGTCCATCTATTGTTACATCTATACCAGCTGGAACTGTAATTGGTTTATTTCCTATTCTTGACATTTCTTTTACTCCCTTCTAAAAAAAACTTTTATTTTTCATTATTAATTTTTCATTCTTGCAAAAGCAAGTTTAATTACCAGATATATGCTAAAACTTCTCCACCAACGCCTGCATTTCTTGCTTCTTTATCTGTCATAACACCTTTTGATGTTGAAATTAAAGCTATTCCTAATCCGTTTAATACTCTTGGAAGTTCGTCTTTTGCTGCATATATTCTTAAACCTGGTTTGCTTATTCTTTTTAATCCAGATATAACTTTTTTACCTTTTTCTGTGTATTTTAGGCTTATTCTTAAAATACCTTGGTTTTCGTTACTTATTTCTTCATATGATTTTATATATCCTTCATTAAGCAAAATTTCTGCAATTGATTTTTTCATCTTAGATGCTGGAATATCAACTGTTTTAAATTTTGCACTGTTTGCATTTCTTATTCTTGTTAGCATGTCTGCTATTGGATCAGTAGTGTTCATTTAAATTTTTTCCTCCTTTTCTTATTTGAAGTGTGGTCTCTCACCTCTATATTACCAGCTTGCTTTTTTTACACCTGGTATTTCACCTTTATGTGCTAATTCTCTAAAGCATATACGGCAAATTCCATATTTTCTTATATATGCATGTGGTCTACCACATAATTTACATCTATTATATTCTCTTGTTTTAAATTTTTGTGGTTTTTGTTGCTTTACAATCATTGATTTTTTAGCCATAATTTTTATTTTCCTCCTTTATTTAAACTCTAAAAGGCATTCCTAATAATGTAAGTAATTCTCTTGCTTCTTCGTCTGTTTTTGCTGTTGTTACAAATATAATATCCATTCCTCTTATTTTATCTATTTTGTCATATTCGATTTCTGGGAATATTAATTGTTCTTTTATACCTAAAGAATAATTTCCTTTTCCATCAAATGAATTTTTAGATACTCCTCTAAAATCTCTTACTCTTGGAAGTGCTAAGTTAAATAATTTATCAGCAAAATCATACATTTTTCCTGCTCTTAGTGTAACTTTACATCCTACATTTACACCTTCTCTTAATTTAAAAGCAGCAATTGATTTTTTTGCTTTTGTTATAACTGGTTTTTGTCCTGTTATAATTGTTAAATCTGATATTGCATTGTCTAAACTTTTTGGATTATCTTTTACATCTCCTAATCCTATGTTTATAACTATTTTCTCTAATTTAGGAACTTCCATTAGTGATTTATATTCAAACTTTTTCATTAATGCTGGTATTACTTCTTTTTGATATTGTTCTTTTAACTTTTCCATGGATAGTTTTTTCCTCCTTCTATTTTATTATTTTAGTTTTGCTCCACATTTTTTGCAAATACGTGTTTTTTCTTTTCCTTCTTTTTCTATTTTTATTCTAGTAGGTTTGTTGCATTTTGGGCAAACTACGTTAACTTTGCTACTATGTATGCTACATTCTACAGGAATAATTCCACCTTCTTCACCTTGTTTTCTAGGTTTAACGTGTTTTTTTCTTATATTTATACCTTTAACTATTATTCTATCTGTTTTTGGCATTGTGTCTAAAACTTCACCAGTTTTACCTTTATCATTTCCTGATAAAACTTGAACTGTATCGCCTTTTTTTATTTTCATTCTATTTTCACCTCTGTTTTTTATAATACTTCTGGAGCTAATGATAATATTTTCATATAATCTTTATCTCTTAATTCTCTTGCTATAGGCCCAAATATACGAGTACCTTTTGGGTTTTTATCATCACGAATAATAACTGCTGCATTTTCGTCAAATCTTACATAAGATCCATCTGCTCTTCTAATTGGTTTTTTTGTTCTTACTATAACTGCTTTTACTACATCACCTTTTTTAACAACTCCATTTGGCATAGCACTTTTTACAGATGCAATTATTACATCTCCAACACCTGCAAATTTTCTATGTGAACCGCCTAAACATCTAATACACATTAATTCTTTTGCTCCAGTGTTATCTGCTACTTTTAGTCTTGATTGTTGTTGTATCATTATGGTTTCCTCCTTTTCAAAAATCTGTGAAATGAATTTTATACTCTTCACTATTATTTTTTATTTATTTTATTACTGCTTTTTCTACAACTTCTACTAATCTCCATCTTTTATCTTTAGATAGAGGTCTTGTTTCCATTACTTTAACTCTATCACCTATTTGGCATTGATTTTCTTCATCATGAGCTTTTAATTTATATGTTTTTTTAACAATCTTACCATATATAGGATGTTTAACACTTGTTTCAACTGCTACAACTATTGTTTTATCCATTTTGTTAGATACAACTGTACCAGTCATAACTTTACGAAGATTTCTTTCTTCCATTTATATTTTCCTCCTTATTATTTTGAGGGACACATTTTCGGGCCGACAGTGTTGCCGACCCCTACACAATTTATGTGCAGGTCTCCTACTAGTTTTAGTTTTTTGCTTCTCCTAATTCTCTTTGTTTTAGAATAGTATTAACTCTAGCTATATCTTTTTTTACTTCTTTTATTTTCATTGGATTGTCTAATCCATTTGTAGCTAAGCTAAATCTTAATTTAAATAATTCAGATTTTAATTCTACTAATTCTTTTTCTAGCTCTGGTGAAGACATTTCTCTTATTTTATTTATCTTCATCATTCTCACCACCTTGTTTTGTTTCTCTGGCTAAGAATTTTGTTTTTACAGGTAATTTATGAGATGCAAGTCTTAAAGCTTCTCTTGCTACATCCTCTGTTACTCCTGCTAATTCAAATAATATTCTACCAGGTTTTACAACAGCTACCCAATATTCTGTTGCACCTTTACCTTTACCCATACGAGTATCAGCTGGTTTTTTACTAATTGGTTTATTTGGGAATATCTTAATCCAAACTTTACCACCTCTTTTAATATAACGAGTCATGGCAATTCTGGCTGCTTCTATTTGGTTTGCTGTAATTAATCCTGCTTCTAATGCTTGTAATCCATAATCTCCTTCGTTTACAACATTACCTCTTGTTGCTTTACCTCTGTTTCTACCTTTTTGCATTTTTCTATATTTTGTTCTTTTTGGCATTACTGGCATTATTGTTCCCCTCCTTCTTTTGCTACTTTTTTAGTTGGAAGAACCTCTCCTTTATATATCCAAACTTTTACACCTATTTTTCCATAAGTTGTATCTGCTTCGTGCGAATCCATAATCAATATCTGCTCTTAATGTTTGAAGTGGAATTGTTCCTTCTTTATAGAACTCTGTTCTTGCCATATCAGCTCCACCTAATCTTCCAGATACAGCTGTTTTTATTCCTAGAGCTCCTGCTTTCATAGATTTTTGCATACATTGTTTCATTGCTCTTCTAAAAGATATTCTTCTTTCTAGTTGGTTTGCAATATTTTCTGCAACTAATTGTGCATCTGTATCAATATTTTTTACTTCAACTATATTTAAGTTAACATCTTTGTTTATCATTTTTACTAATTCATTTTTTAATGTTTCTGCATAGTTTCCACCTTTACCTATTACTAGACCAGGTTTTGCAGTATAAACATTTACTTTTACAAATTTTGGTGTTCTTTCTATTTCAATTTTAGAAATTCCACTTACAAATAGTTTTTTCTTAACATATTCACGTATTTTATGATCTTCTACTAAATAGTCACTAAAATTCTTAGAATCAGCATACCATTTAGAATTCCAATCTTTTATAACGCCTACTCTTAATCCATGTGGATGCATTTTTTGTCCCATGTTAATTTTCCTCCTTTACCACAATTGTTATATGGCATGTTCTTTTTCTAATTCTTACTGCAGATCCTTTTGCTGCTGGTCTAATTCTTTTTAATGTTGGTCCTTGGTTTGCATAAATTTCGCTAACTATTAGATTTCCTCTATTCATACCATGATTGTTTTCAGCATTTGCTATTGCTGATTTTAATAATTTTTCTATTATTTCTGATGAAGCTTTTGGTGTAAATTTTACTATTGCTAATGCTTCGTCAACTTTTTTACCTCTTATTAGGTCTGCAACTATTTTTACTTTTCTGCTTGAAATTCTAGCATATCTTAATGTTGCTTTTGCTTCTAATGTTGCAGTTTGAACATTCTCTTGCTCTGGCATTTTTTCTTTCCTCCTTTATTTTACGTTAGTTTTTTTATCTCCTGAATGACCTTTGAAAGTTCTTGTTGGAGCAAATTCTCCTAATTTATGTCCTATCATTTCTTCTGAAATATAAATTGGAACATGTTTTCTTCCATCATGAACAGCTATTGTATGTCCAACCATTTGTGGATATATTGTAGATGCTCTTGACCAAGTTTTTAGAACAGCTTTATCGCCAGTTTCATTCATTTTTTCTACTCTTTTTAATAATTTTTCTTGTATAAAAGGTCTTTTATTACTAGCCATTATTCCTATTTCCTCCTTTTAACTATAAATTTATCTGATTTTTTATTTTTTTGTCTTGTCTTATATCCTAATGCTGGTTTGCCCCAAGGAGTAAGTGGACCTGCGTGTCCTACTGGTGCTCTACCTTCACCACCACCATGAGGGTGATCTACTGGGTTCATAACTGAACCTCTAACTGTTGGTCTAATTCCCATATGTCTTTTTCTTCCTGCTTTACCTAGTTTTATATTACCATGGTCTGTATTACCAATTGTTCCTATTGTTGCTCTACATTTAGCTAATACTAATCTCATTTCTCCTGATGGAAGTCTTACGTGAGCATATTTTCCTTCTTTTGCCATAAGTTGTGCTTCTCCACCAGCTGTTCTTACTAATTTTCCGCCTTGACCTGGATTTAATTCTATATTATGAATTAATGTACCTACTGGTATGTTTTCTATTGGAAGGCAATTTCCAATTCTTATATCAGATTTAGCACCAGAAATTACTTTGTCTCCATCCTTTAATCCTAAAGGTGCTAATATATAATTTAAAGTTCCATCTTCATATTTTATTAAAGCGATGTTACTTGTACGGTTTGGATCATATTCTATACCAATTACTGTTGCTGGCATATCATCCTTTTTACGTTTGAAATCGATTATTCTGTATTTTTGTCTGTTTCCACCACCTTGATGTCTAACTGTTATTCTACCATATGAGTTTCTTCCTGCATTCTTTTTCTTTTTAGCAAGTAAAGATTTTTCTGGTGTCTTTTTTGTTATTTCTTCAAAAGTTGACATTGTCATATTTCTTCTTGATGGTGTGTATGGTCTGTATGTTTTTATACCCATTATTTATCTCTCCTTTTTATATTTATTATCCCAGTTTTTTCTGGTTAATTAACTATTGAGCTTATAGTTCTTAAGCTCCCATGAATTCATCTATTGAATCCTTGTATTTTTTGTCTATTTTAACTTCTTTTCCACCTTTTGTTAGGTAAGATTTTTCTGTTGGATTTGTGTCTACTGCAACTATTGCTTTTTTCCAGTCTGGTCTTCTTCCTGTATTTGCTCCAACTCTTTTTTCTTTTCCTTTAACTGTAATTGTATTTACATTTAATACTTTTACATTAAATAATTTTTCAACAGCTTGTGCTATTTGAACTTTTGTAGCTTTTTTTGCTACTTTGAATGTATACTTTCCTTCTTGTAGTCCTATACTACTTTTTTCTGTAACTATTGGTTTTATAATTATTTCTTCTGCGTTCATGTTAAGCATACACCTCCTCTAAGCTTTTAACTGCATCTACTGTTAAAACTAGTTTGTTATATTTTAATAAATCATAAACATTTATTGTATTTACTAAACTTGTTTTTACACCTTCAATGTTTCTTGCTGATTTTTGAACATTCTCATTTTTTTCTGGTAAAACTATTAATGTTTTTCCTTCAACTTTTAAGTTGTTTAATGCAGATACCATGTTCTTTGTTTTTATTGCATCAAAGTTCATTGAATCTACAACTACTAAATTGTTTTCTAATACTTTAGAACTTAATACAGATCTTACAGCTAATCTTCTTTCTTTTTTGTTTACTCTATAGCTATAATCTCTTGGTTTTGGTCCTAATGCTATACCACCTTTAAACCATTGTGGTGATCTTATACTTCCTTGTCTTGCTCTACCTGTTCCTTTTTGTTTCCAAGGTTTTCTTCCACCACCAGATACTTCTGCTCTTGTTTTTGTATTTGAAGTTCCTTGTCTTTGGTTAGCCATATAGTTAACTAATACACTGTGTACTATTTTTTCGTTTGGTTCAATTCCAAAAACGCTATCTGCTAATTCTATATCGCTAACTTTTTTACCTTCTATATTGTATACATCTATTTTAGGCATTTTTCTCTATCTCCTCTCTTATTTACTCTTTACTGAATTTCTTATTTTTAATATTGCTCCTTTGTTTCCTGGAACACTACCTTTTACTAAGATTACATTTTTATCTAAATCTACTCTTACAACTTCTAAGTTTTGTATTGTAACTGTTTCCATTCCCATATGTCCTGGTAACTTTTTACCTTTAAATACTCTACCTGGTGTTGAAGTAGAGCCCATTGAACCTGGTCTTCTGTGGTACATAGAACCATGTCCCATAGGTCCTCTTGATTGTCCATGACGTTTTATAACACCTTGGAATCCTTTACCTTTGCTTGTTCCTGTAATATCTACTGCATCTCCTGCTGCAAATATATCAGCTTTTATTTCGTCTCCTACATTGTAAGAAATTTCTTCTAATCTAAATTCTCTTAAATGTTTTTTAGGTGTTATATTTGTTTTTGCAAATTCACCTTTTTTTGGTTTTGTTAATTTATTTTCTTTAACTTCTCCAAAACCTAATTTTACTGCTTGGTATCCATCGTTATCAACTGTTTTTATTTGAATAACTGTACATGGTCCAGCCTCAATTGCTGTAACTGGAATAGCTTTTCCATTTTCGTCGAATATTTGTGTCATTCCAATTTTCTTTCCTAATATTGCTTTTTTCATTACTCTTTTCCTCCTTAACTATTGGCTAATTCTGAAAACGCTGAAAACCTTCGCATTACTTTGTCAAATTTCATAAAACTTTTTTCGATGTACTTATGTACTATCTCAAAAATTTTTATTCATTTTCCTCGTCCTGCTTGCTTTTGACCGTTTTCTATTTTTTTACTTATTAGCTTGGTTGTTGTATTGCATTATTTGCAATTTTTATACTTTACTATAAATTAAAGTTTCATTTCTACATCTACGCCTGCTGGCAAGTCTAATTTCATTAGGCTATCAACTGTTGTTTGTGTTGGGTATAAGATGTCTATTACTCTCTTGTGTGTTCTCATTTCAAATTGTTCTCTTGAATCTTTGTGTTTGTGTGGAGAACGTAAAATTGTTACTATTTCTCTTTTTGTTGGTAATGGAATAGGACCTGAAACTTTTGCGCCTGTTCTTTTAGCAGTATCTACTATTTTTTCAGCAGACTG
>ULVT01009959.1_pt1 | contig 11628 bp, 14 predicted proteins | sample 1959701 | NCBI WGS metagenome assembly ULVT01 (sample SAMEA4835793, study PRJEB28245) | human gut metagenome | biome: gut microbiome; material: fecal sample | place: Denmark | collected 2008
CAATTAGTATCCCTGCAGGTGTTACTGTAAATTATGATGAGGCTTCTCATGTTTGTACAGTAAAGGGCCCTAAGGGTGAACTTTCTCAGTGGATTGATCCATCTATCAAGTTTAATAATGCTGATGGTCAGATTAGCTTTGAAATCGATGAAAATAGTCCTGTAAATATTAAGCAGAAGCAGGCTTTCCACGGTTTGTATCGCTCTCTCGTTAACAACATGGTTGTTGGTGTAAGCGCTGGTTATACAAAGGTTTTGGAATTGGTAGGTGTTGGTTATCGTGTTTCTAACCAGGGTAATATCATTGAGTTTGCTTTGGGTTATACTCACCCTATTTTCATCCAGTTGCCTAAGGAGATTAAGGTTGAGACTAAGTCTGAAAGAAACCAGAACCCAATCTTGACATTGGAGTCTTGCGACAAGCAGTTGTTGGGACTCGTTTGTGCAAAAATTCGTTCTTTCCGCAAGCCTGAGCCTTATAAAGGTAAGGGTATTCTCTTTAAGGGTGAAGTTATTCGCAGAAAGTCTGGTAAGAGTGCTTCAGCTAAGTAATTTTAATTATTTACGATTATGACAACAAAGAAAATAGAAAGACGAATTAAGATAAAGTTCCGCATTCGTAAGAGTGTGAACGGTACAGCTGAGCGTCCACGTCTTAGTGTATTCCGCTCTAACAAGCAGATTTACGCTCAGGTTATTAACGATTTGACAGGCACTACACTTGCATCAGCTTCTTCACTCGGTTTGGAGAAGATGCCTAAGCAGGAGCAGGCAACTAAGGTTGGCGAGCTCATTGCTGAGAAGGCTAAGGCTGCTGGCGTTGAGGCAGTAGTTTTCGACCGTAATGGTTACCTTTACCATGGTCGTGTAAAGCAGTTGGCTGAAGGTGCTCGTAATGGTGGTCTTAAATTTTAAACGATTATGGCAATGGATAAAGTAAAAGTAAATAACGAAGAAGTACTTAAGGATCGCTTGGTTGCTATCAACCGTGTAACTAAGGTTACAAAGGGTGGTCGTACTTTCACATTCGCTGCTATCGTCGTTGTAGGTGACGGTAATGGCGTAATCGGCTACGGTCTTGGTAAGGCAGGTGAGGTTACTGCTGCTATCGCAAAGGGTACTGAAGCTGCTAAGAAGAACTTGGTAAAGGTTCCTGTACTCAAGGGTACTGTTCCTCATGAGGTTGAAACTTCATTTGGTGGTGCTAAGGTTCTTATTAAGCCAGCTGCAGCCGGTACTGGTTTGAAGGCCGGTGGTGCTATGCGTGCAGTACTTGAGAGCGTAGGTATCAAGGATGTCATCGCTAAGTCTAAGGGTTCTTCAAATGCCCATAACCTTGTGAAGGCTACTATCGCTGCTCTTGCAGAGATGCGTGATGCTTATACTGTAGCAGGTGAGCGTGGTATCAGTATGGATAAAGTATTTAACGGTTAATTAGGAAAAATCGAATATGGCAACAATTAAAATCAAGCAGATTAAGAGTAAAATCGGTGCTCCAGTAGATCAGAAGCGTACTCTCGCTTGTCTTGGTCTCCACAAGATTTCTCAGGTTGTTGAGGTAGAGGATACTCCTAGCAACCGTGGTATGATCCGTAAGGTTCATCACCTCGTAAGTGTAGTTGATTAATTAATCTTTTTAAATTAGGAACGATTATGAAATTAAATAATTTGAAACCTGCTGCAGGTTCTACCCATTCACGTCGTCGTATTGGTCGTGGTCCAGGTTCTGGTCTCGGTGGTACTTCTACACGTGGTCATAAGGGTGCCAAGGCTCGTTCTGGTTATAAGAGAAAGATTGGTTTCGAAGGTGGTCAGATGCCATTGCAGCGTCGTGTTCCAAAGGCTGGTTTTAAGAATATCAACCATAAGGAGTACTTCGCAGTAAACCTTTCAACTCTTCAGGCTCTTGCTGAAGCAAAGAACCTTACTAAAATCGGTATTGAGGAACTTAAGGCTGCTGGTCTCACAAACGGCAAGGAACTTGTAAAGGTTCTCGGTAACGGTGAACTTAAAGCAAAATTGGAAGTTGAAGCTAATGCTTTCTCAAAGACTGCCGAAGAAGCAATCAAGGCAGTAGGTGGTAACGCAACTATAATCTAAGTAAATGAAAAAGTTTATTGAGACACTAAAGAACTGTTGGAAGATAGAGGATCTCCGTCAGAGACTCCTCATTACTCTTCTGTTTACGGCTATTTACCGTTTTGGCTCGTTTGTGGTACTTCCAGGTATCAATCCGGGCATGTTGGAAAAACTTCAGTCGCAGACCTCTGGCGGTCTTATGTCGCTATTGGACATGTTCTCTGGTGGTGCATTTTCCAATGCATCTATCTTTGCACTCGGAATTATGCCTTATATCTCAGCTTCAATCGTTATGCAGCTTCTTGCTATTGCTGTACCTTATTTCCAGAAGATGCAGCGGGAGGGCGAGAGCGGCCGCAAAAAAATACAATGGTATACTAGAGTCCTGACTGTGGCCATTTTGGTCTTTCAGGCTCCTAGTTACCTTTTGAATTTGAAAATGCAGGCTGCCAATGCTCTAGCCACAGGTATTAGTTGGACGGTATTCATGATACCGGCAACAATTATCTTGGCTGCAGGAAGTATGTTTATCCTTTGGTTAGGTGAGCGTATCACTGACAAGGGAGTAGGTAATGGTATCTCTCTTATTATTATGATTGGTATTATCGCCCGTTTGCCACAGGCTTTCGTTCAGGAGGTAGCTTCTCGTTTGCAGGCAATTTCTGGTGGTGGTCTTATTATGTTTATTGTAGAGATTCTTATCCTTTATGCTGTAGTTTGTGCTTCAATACTTTTGGTACAAGGTACACGTAAGATTCCTGTTCAGTATGCTAAACGCTTGGTTGGAAATAAGCAATATGGTGGTGCACGTCAGTACATTCCTTTGAAGCTTTTTGCAGCTAACGTAATGCCTATCATCTTTGCACAGGCTTTAATGTTTATTCCATTGGCGATAGTTCGCTATCAGTCTGAAAATGCTAGTAGTGTTCTTCAGCAGTTGATGGATAATCGTAGCTTACTATATAATGTTGTTTATGTAATCTTGGTTATTGCATTTACTTATTTCTATACAGCTATTACATTGAATCCTACTCAGATGGCTGAGGATATGAAACGTAACAATGGTTTCATTCCTGGCGTAAAACCAGGAAAGGATACAGCTGAGTACATTGATACCGTAATGTCTCGTATTACTTTACCAGGTTCGTTATTTATTGCGTTTATTGCAATCATGCCTGCATTAGCAGGACTTCTCGATGTACAGCAAGCTTTCTCTCAATTCTTTGGAGGTACATCTCTATTGATTTTGGTTGGTGTTGTCATTGACACATTACAGCAAGTCGAGAGTCATTTGCTTATGCGCCACTATGATGGTCTTTTGAATTCAGGCCATACGCGTCACGGTGGTGTTGCTGCATATTAATCTTTTTCTTTTGAAATGAGAAATTTCTGAAGACAGAAGATGAAATTATTCAGAGTGCAGTTTTACTTCATCTTAAAGTAAAGCTGACTTGAATTTACTATATTATGTGAGACGACTCTCCATTTGGATAGGTAAATCCTCATCCACTTGGAGAGCTTTTTCCCGCTAATATGTCATCTAATTATGATTTTTATCTGATAGTGATGGCACAAAGTTGCTCGAAAAGATAAAGCACAATTTTATCTTCATTCGTAGAAGTTTAACATTTAAGAAGGACAAATATTTATATTATGGCAAAACAAGCCGCTATTGAGCAAGATGGAACAATTGTAGAAGCATTGTCAAATGCGATGTTCCGAGTAGAATTAGAGAATGGAGTTGACATCACAGCTCATATCTCTGGTAAGATGAGAATGCATTACATCAAGATTTTACCTGGTGATAAAGTAAAGGTGGAGATGAGTCCATATGACCTTACCAAAGGTAGAATTGTTTTTAGATACAAATAATAATCATATATAAGGTTATGAAGACAAGAGCATCATTAAAGAAGCGTTCAGCTGACTGTAAGATCGTTCGTCGTAAAGGTCGTCTGTTCGTTATCAACAAGAAGAACCCTAAGATGAAATTACGTCAGGGTTAATGTTAAAGTATTGTAAAAGTGCCGTTATTTCAAAAAATAGTTGTACTTTTGCACCGCTTTAAACGAAAGGTATTAATTTTTTAATTATTTATTTAAACAATGGCAATAAGAATTGTTGGAGTAGATTTGCCCCAGAATAAGCGTGGCGAAATCGCATTGACCAATATCTATGGTATTGGTCGAAGTAGTTCAGCAAAGATATTGGATAAGGCCGGTGTAAACCGTGACCTGAAGGTTAGCGAGTGGTCTGATGACCAGGCAGCTAAGATCCGTGAAATTATCGGTGCTGAGTTCAAAGTTGAAGGTGATCTCCGTTCAGAGATCCAGATGAACATTAAGCGACTGATGGATATTGGTTGCTATCGTGGAGTTAGACATCGTAATGGTCTTCCAGTTCGCGGTCAGAGCACAAAGAATAATGCTCGTACACGTAAGGGTAAGAAGAAGACTGTTGCTAATAAGAAGAAGGCTACTAAGTAATTCTGAAGGAGGAAATTAATTATGGCAAAGCAAAAAGCAACATCTAAGAAGAGAAATGTACGCGTTGGCGCTATCGGTCAGCTTCACGTTCATAGCTCATTCAATAACATTATTGTATCTCTTGCTAATAATGAGGGTCAGATTATTTCTTGGTCTTCTGCTGGTAAGATGGGTTTCCGTGGTTCTAAGAAGAATACTCCTTATGCTGCTCAGATGGCTGCAGAGGATTGTGCAAAGGTCGCTTTTGATCTTGGTCTTCGTAAGGTTAAGGCTTATGTTAAGGGGCCAGGTAATGGTCGTGAGTCTGCTATCCGTGCTATTCACGGTGCAGGTATCGAGGTTACTGAAATCGTTGACGTAACTCCATTACCACACAATGGTTGCCGTCCTCCAAAGCGTCGTCGTGTATAACGCTTGAGGTTAGCATTATTAATTAAGATACAAACAATATAGCATTTATATAATATTATGGCTAGATATATAGGTCCGAAATCTAAAATTGCGCGTCGTTTTGGTGAGCCAATCTTCGGCGCTGACAAAGTTTTGTCCAAGAGAAACTTCCCTCCTGGACAGCATGGCAACAACCGTCGTCGTAAGATGTCTGAGTACGGTGTCATGTTGGCAGAGAAGCAGAAAGCTAAGTACACTTATGGTGTATTAGAGCGTCAGTTCCGTAATATGTTTGATAAGGCTACTAAGGCTGATGGTATTACTGGTGAGGTTCTTCTTCAGAATCTCGAGTGCCGTCTTGATAACGTTGTATTCCGTCTTGGTATCGCTCCAACACGTGCTGCTGCGCGTCAGTTGGTTGGTCACAAGCACATCGTTGTTGATGGTAAGGTAGTTAATATCCCTTCATTTGCAGTTAAGCCTGGTATGGTTGTTGGTGTTCGTGAGAAGTCTAAGTCTCTCGAGGTTATCGAAGCAGCTCTTGCAGGTTTCAATCATAGCAAGTACCCATGGATTGAGTGGGACGATAATTCAAAGAGCGGTAAGTTCTTGCACAAGCCAGAGCGTGCCGACATTCCAGAGAATATTAAGGAGCAGTTAATCGTTGAGTTGTACTCTAAATAAATCATTACATTAATGGCGATATTAGCATTTCAAAAACCTGATAAAGTAGTAATGTTAGAGGCTGATAACCAGTTCGGAAAGTTTGAATTCCGTCCTTTGGAGCCTGGCTTCGGTGTTACCATTGGTAACGCCTTGCGCCGCATTCTCCTTTCATCATTGGAGGGTTATGCTGTTAACACTATCCGCATTGCGGGTGTTGAGCATGAGTTCTCTTCAGTTCCTGGTGTAAAGGAAGATGTTACTAACATTATCTTGAATCTCAAACAAGTTCGATTCAAGCAAGTAGTAGAAGAATTCGAGAATGAGAAAGTTAGTATCACCGTTGAGAATTCTACAGAATTCAAAGCAGGTGATATCGGTAAGTATCTGACTGGATTTGAAGTGTTAAACCCTGATTTGGTGATTTGTCATTTAGATGCCAAAGCTTCGATGCAGATCGATTTAACTATTAATAAGGGACGCGGTTATGTTCCTGCTGATGAGAATCGTCAATTCTGCACTGACGTTAACGTTCTCCCAATCGATTCCATCTACACCCCTATTCGTAACGTAAAGTACGCTGTTGAACCATATCGTGTTGAGCAAAAGACCGACTATGATAAGCTCGTACTTGAAGTTACAACTGATGGTTCCATTAGTCCAAAGGATGCACTGAAAGAGGCTGCGAAGATTCTTATTTATCACTTCATGCTCTTCTCTGATGAGAAGATTACTCTTGAGACACAGGATCAGGAGAGTAATCAGGAGTTTGATGAAGAGGTTCTTCATATGCGTCAGTTGCTTAAAACTCGTCTCGTAGACATGAATCTTAGTGTTCGTGCCCTCAACTGCTTGAAGGCAGCTGATGTTGAGACTCTTGGTGATTTGGTTCAGTTTAACAAGACTGACCTCTTGAAGTTCCGCAACTTTGGTAAGAAATCGCTCTCAGAGCTTGATGATTTGCTCGAGAGTCTGAATCTGTCTTTTGGAACTGATATTTCAAAGTATAAATTAGACAAGGAATCTTAAAGGTTCGTAGTCCAAAAAGCAAAAACAAAAAATGAGACATAATAAGAAATTCAACCATTTAGGTCGTACTGCTTCTCATCGTAACGCGATGTTGGCTAACATGGCTTCATCACTTATCTTGAGCGAGCACAAAAGAATCACTACGACCCTCGCAAAGGCAAAGGCTCTTAAGAAGTATGTTGAGCCATTGATTACTCGTTCTAAGAACGATACAACAAATTCACGTCGTGTAGTTTTCCGTTATCTTCAGAATAAGTATGCTGTTAAGGCTCTCTTCGGTGAAGTAGCTGAGAAGGTAGCTAACCGTCCAGGTGGTTACACTCGCGTAATCAAGTTGGGTACCCGTCAGGGTGATGCAGCTGAGATTGCTTTCATCGAGCTCGTTGACTTTGATGAGAATATGGCTAAGACTCAGAAGGCTACTGCTAAGAAGACTCGTCGTAGTCGTAAGGCAACAAAGGCTGAAGAGGCTCCTGTAGCTGAGACTGAGGCTCCTGCAACTGAGGAGGCTCCAAAGGCTGAATAATTTTCAATCATCTCAGATAAATTTAGCGTCCTTGTTTTGACAAGGGCGCTTTTTTTGTCTCTAATCAAAACTATTTGCTTTTTTAGGGTTTTTCCTTATCATTATTAGGGCTTTTTTTGTTTTTATTCTTTTAATTCTTTGTATCTTTGCAGCAGAAATTTAAAGCTTAATGAAGATGAAAAAGATTATGTTTTTTGTAGCTTGCTCTTCTTTGCTGTTGAGTAGCTGCGATACTTATACTGGAAGTGGTGCTTATGCTGGTGCCACATTTGGTTCTATTCTTGGTTCTGCTATCGGTGGCTTGTCTGGTGGTCCTAGAGGTTCAGATATGGGTACTATTATCGGCATGGCTGGCGGTACTGCAGTTGGAGCGGCCATTGGTAGTCAGGCTGACCAGAAATCCCAGCAGCAAAGAGAATCTGTTTATCGAGATAGATCACACCGTGATCATCATTCTTATCAGGATGGAGTTTACCAGCAATCTTCACCTGTTTATTCCAATGACGAAATCTTTGATTCTACTAATTCTGGTGATGATAGGATTTATGATTTCAATGATAGGGATTATACCGGAAGTTACAGTGCTCAGCAGCCTGTTGCCACTATTCCTAGTTCTACACTGGAAGAACTTGGTCAGAATTATGCTTATTCATCATCTTTGAAAATAATGAATGCTCGTTTTGTTGATTCAAATGAGGACAATTATTTGAATCGGAATGAAACAGCTAAGGTTATTTTTGAAATTCGAAATAACGGAGCCCACACGTTGTATGATGTAGTTCCTACCGTTATTGAGACTACCGGCAATAAGCATATTTTCATATCTCCAAGTGTTCATGTAGAAAGTATTGCTCCTGGCCATGTGATTCGCTATACAGCAATGGTCAAGGCTGATAACCGTTTGAAGAATGGTACTGCTTGTTTCTGTGTTTCAGTGATACAAGGCGGTAAGACGATTTCCAAGGTCAATCAGTTTGATATTCCGACAAAATCCAGATAAGATTCCGGTAAGATCATGAATTTGTATGATAGTATCTTATTTTAGGATTCCGTTATAAATAAAAAAGTAAAGACGAGAATCAATGATGATTCTCGCCTTTACTTTTTGCTTTATCTGTATTTTGCTTTTTTAATTCAGCCTTTGTCACCTCTTTGCTTTTATGGTGTTCTGTTTTATTTATTACCTTTGAAGTAATTTTATTTGTTTCTTTTTTACTGCTGTGATGTTTTACCTTTTTCCTGTCAGTAGTTCCCCACTTGTTTGGAAATTCATATTCAGTTTCAGCCACTTCAAAATCAACTTTAGGCAATTTTGTGTCCTCTGGCTTGTAAGGAATCGGTTTTTCCACCCTTTCAACTTTTACAGAAGCTACGCCTTGTGCAATCATACCAATTTCTTTTGCAGCCTTCCATGATAGGTCAATGATTCTACCTCTTCCAAACGGCCCTCTGTCGATGACTTTTACGATAGTACTCTTGCCATTGCTAAGGTTTGTAACCTTGAGGTGCGTTCCGAAGGGATAAAACCGATGTGCGCATGTTAAACTGTCATGATGTATTCTCTGGCCGCTTGCAGAACGGGCACCTGTTGCTCTTTTAGAGTAATATGATGCCTTGCCGTGCTGGTGCTTTTGTCCGTAGCATGGAACCAGGCTGAATATAGCCAAGATGGCTGTGATGAAAGATTTTGTAACCATATCTTCATATTTTATGGCACAAATATAAAAAAAAATGTTGAAAGATGCAAGTAAATCTCAGAAAATCAGTATCTTTGCACAAACTTTAACTTCATTTATGGAAAATAATATACCTCAGGAGTGGAATAAATTCTACTTGAAAGACGTATCGTTTGTGAATCTGATGATGCGCCGTATCTACAATGTACTGATTGTAGCCAATCCTTACGATGCGTTCATGCTTGAAGATGATGGACGTATCGAAGAGAAGATATATAATGAATATATGGAGCTGGGGCTCCGCTATCCGCCAACCTTTACTCAGGTTTCTACTACCGAAGAGGCTGCTGCCGTGCTGCGTTCTACCGTCATTGATCTGGTGATTTGCATGCCTGGCAATGCTGATAATGATGCCTTCGACGTAGCGCGCGACATCAAGGGTAAGTTTCCCAATATCCATTGTGTTGTTCTTACGCCTTTCTCTCATGGCATTACCAAGCGTATGCAGAATGAAGACTTGAGTATCTTCGATTATGTCTTCTGCTGGCTTGGCAACACCAATCTTATTCTTTCTATCATCAAGCTGATAGAGGATAAGATGAATCTTGAACATGACATACAGGAAGCAGGCGTGCAGATGATTCTCCTGGTAGAAGATTCTATCCGTTTCTATAGTTCTATATTGCCTAATCTCTATAATTATATATTGGAGCAGAGCAAGAACTTTTCTCAGGAGGCTCTGAACCGGCATGCGGCTACCATGCGTATGCGTGGCCGTCCTAAGGTGGTCTTGGCTCGTACTTACGAGGAAGCCCAGAAACTGTATGATAAGTATTCTGATAACACGTTGGGTGTAATCAGCGATGCACGTTTCCCGTTAAAGAGTGCTGCCAAGGCTTTTGGTAATGAGGTGATGCCTGAAGTAAAGCCTAAGCATCGTACGGATACTTTCGGTCGCGAGAAATGTCCTGATGCAGGTTTACAACTCTTCCGTTATATCAGGAAGAACGATCCTTTCGTTCCGCTTATCATGGAAAGTTCTGAAAGTGAGAACCGTGCGAAGGCAGAGGCAGAAGGTTTCCGCTTTGTTGACAAGAACTCGAAGAAGATGAGCGTAGATCTTCGCCGTCTGATGGAAGAGCACATGGGCTTTGGCGATTTCATATTCCGTGATCCTAAGACTCATGAGGAGATTATGCGCATTCATAGTTTGAAGGAATTGCAGGATAACATCTTCAATATTCCTAACGATTCCATGCTCTATCATATCAGCCGCAACCATATGAGCCGTTGGCTTTGTGCTCGTGCCATCTTCCCTGTATCTGCTTTCCTGAAGCATGTTACCTGGGAGAAATTACAGGATGTAGATGCTCACCGACAGATTATCTTCGATGCCATCGTGCAGTATCGTCACATGAAAAACATCGGTGTAGTGGCTGTTTTCGACCGCATGAAGTTTGACAAGTATGCCCACTTTGCCCGTATCGGAGAAGGCTCCCTGGGCGGAAAGGGTAGAGGACTAGCCTTCCTCGACAACATCATCAAGCGCCATCCTGAGTTCAACCAGTATGAGAATGCCACCGTGCAGATTCCGAAGACCGTGGTGCTCTGTACCGATATCTTCGACGAGTTCATGATGAGCAACAATCTCTATCCGATAGCTTTGAGTGATGCTAGCGACGATGAGATTCTGAAGCATTTCCTGCATGCCCAGCTGCCCGATTCGCTGATAGCCGACTTCTTCACCTTCTTTGAGGCAACCAGGAGTCCTATCGCAATCCGTTCAAGTTCGCTGCTCGAAGATGCCCACTATCAGCCGTTTGCTGGTATTTATTCTACCTATATGATTCCGTATCTGGAAGATAAGTATCAGATGCTGCAGATGCTGGCCTGTGCCATCAAGGGTGTCTATGCTTCTGTGTTCTATCGCGACTCGAAGGCTTACATGACCGCAACGAGCAATGTCATCGATCAGGAAAAGATGGCTGTTATCTTGCAGCAGGTTGTGGGTAAAGACTATGGTACAAGGTTTTATCCTACCATGAGCGGTGTGCTCCGTTCGCTCAATTATTATCCGATAGGTGATGAAGAAGCTGAAGAGGGTATAGCCAGTCTTGCCTTGGGCTTGGGTAAATATATCGTAGATGGAGGTCAGACCCTTCGAGTTTGTCCTTACCATCCGAATCAGGTGCTCCAGACATCGGAAACCGAGCTGGCTCTGCGCGACACCCAGACCCAGTTCTATGCGCTGGATATGAAGCATGTGGGCAATGATTTCAAGGTGGATGATGGCTTTAATATTCTTAAACTCCGGGTGAAGGATGCCGTAGAAGACCAGAGTCTTACCTATATCGCATCTACTTTCGATCCATACGATCAGGTCATCAATGATGGAGTCTATGAGAATGGCCGCAAACTGATAACCTTCTCAAGTGTGCTCCAGCATGGAGTGGTGCCTTTGCCAGAGATTCTGCAGATGTCGATGAAGTATGGAGCAGGGGCTATGCGCAGACCTGTGGAGATAGAGTTTGCCTGCAATATCAATAATGACAGGACTTGCGAATTCTATCTTCTTCAGATTCGTCCTATCGTTGATGCCAAGGAGATGCTTGATGAAGATGTGAAGGCTATCCCTGATTCCGACTGCCTGTTGCGTTCGCACAATTCGCTGGGTCATGGCATCAGCGAAGATGTGGTTGATGTGGTTTATGTGAAGTATGATGACCATTTCTCTGCGATGAATAATTTTTATGTAGCCGATGATATAGAACGAATCAACC
>ULVT01110472.1_pt1 | contig 11532 bp, 10 predicted proteins | sample 1959701 | NCBI WGS metagenome assembly ULVT01 (sample SAMEA4835793, study PRJEB28245) | human gut metagenome | biome: gut microbiome; material: fecal sample | place: Denmark | collected 2008
TCTTTTACCTTTTCAAATGTCATTGTTTTGTTCTCCTTAAATAATTTTATCTAAATATATTTAACTAATATATTTGAGCTAATTATAAGAGCACAAATCAGGTTTGTCAATACTATTTTGATATTCAAAGTATTTATTTTGTTTCACAACTGAGTATTATTCCGCCTCGCTCAGCATAATAACTGCATAATCCTCCTGCTTTATATACGCACACATCCGTAGTACCATATACCTGCTTTATCATATCAGCTATCTTATCTGCAAGAGCTTCATTCTCAACATGACATATTCTCAGCTTTCCGCCTTCATATCCTGCATCGTCAAGTAATGCCTGCAGTTTTACAAGAAGCTTTTTATCACCTCTGCATTTACCGATTGCTTCCAATGTTCCATGACTGCTTGCTGTTCCTATTACACTTATGCCAAGAACCTCCGCAGCCGATGCTACAACCTTGCTTACACGACCATTCTGTGCAAGATTATGCAATGATTTTAATGAACAGAACAGTCTTGTTTTCTGCATATATGCATCTATCGCTCCATCTATCTCTTCAAATTTCTTTCCTTCTTCAATCATTTGCTGCAATTGTTCCAGTATAATACGCATCTGTGGACCAGTGCTTTTAGAATCTATTACCCTGACTTTAGCCTGTGGATGTTCCTCCAGATATACTTCCCTCGCTGCCATTGCAGAATTATATGTTCCTGACATTCCTGCAGTTATTGTTACAACAAATATCTCATCATCATCACCAAAAGCTTCAAGCCATGCATCTATTCCAGGGCACGCAGTATATGAACGTCCCTTATGTTTTTCAAGAATATCAAGCATTCTGTGAATATCAAGCTGCCCATCATCACAAAACTCCTCGTTATCTGTAGATATTGTAAGCGGAACTGCCTTAAAAACCATTCCCCTAAGTTCTTTTATATCGCATGCTGAATCTGCTACTAATCTCATTATTAATCCTCCTGTTTGCCGGATATACTCCGTTTCGATGTAGTTTTAAATACTATGTCATATTGTATTTTATAACTTATAGTGTTACAATATACAAAAATAGCGTTTTTGTATATTTCAGGAGTACATTATGAATATAGTTAACAAAGATTCTAAAAATACATTTACACGAATGTGCATAGGTGAAGCAATAATCAAGCTTCTTAAAGACACTGATTTTGATAAGATTCGAATTACAAGTGTGGCGAAATGTGCCGGTGTATCACGCATAACTTTTTACAAATATTATGAATCAATCCATGATGCACTATGCGACTATCTTAATATTATTATAATTGAATATCTGGAAGAATGTGCCAACAACCCTGAAAACGGGAGCTTTCTTGATTATTCCCACATTCTTTTTGCACTTGAATTCTTTAACCGGTATAAGGATTATTTTCTTACTCTTTCAAGATGTGGACTTCATTCTATTCTTATTAACAGTATTAATAATTTTATGTCTGAACATTTTACGAATCCTAAGAATTACTCTGAGTACAGACTATACTGTTACTCTGGCGGATTACTTAATACATTTTTAAAATGGGAAGAAAACGGATGTGACTGTGATGCTGGCGAGATAGCCAGAACTCTTGAAGAACTTTATAGTTAATAAGCCACTCCTTCCGGAATGGCTTAAATATTTTATAATCATTTATTAATCTGTGAATGCACTTTTCGACGTACTACAAGGAAACATATAACCTGCATAATTATCGTTGCCGTCCATGATGCCGGATATGATATGAACAGGTCATAAAGTGTTCTGTGACTTGGGAATATGACGAATATCCAGAATATTCTCATTCCTACAGTACCAATAACTGATAATATCATAGGTACTAGCGAATACCCCATTCCACGAAGCGCGCCCGGAAACAGATCCATTATTCCACATAAGAAATATGGTACCGTAGTAATTGATAATATCTCAACACCACATTTGATAACATCTTCACTGTTAGTGTATATCATAAGCACTTTATTACCAAATATATATGCGCCGCAGCCAAATACAAGTGATACTCCTACCGAAAGTATTGCACAATCTATAAGCACCTTGTCCATTCTCTTGAACTTTCTTACACCATAATTCTGACTTGTAAAACTCATGCAGGCCTGTGTTACTGAATTAATTGATGCATATAGAAAGCCAAGAATATTATTGGCTGCTGTATATCCTGCCATTGCTGTTGAACCGAATGAATTAACTGACGACTGCAGCAAAGCATTTGAGAAATTAATAACTGTACTCTGTATTCCTGCCGGAATTCCAACCTGAAATATCTGTTTAAGATAGTATCCCTTTATCTTTAGCTTTGAGAATCTCAACTGGTAACTTGCATCTGTCTTATTCAGACATCTTAATACAAGCACACACGATATAAACTGTGAAAATATTGTTGCGATTGCCACTCCTGCAACCCCTAAGTTAAACACAATAACAAGTACCATATTAAGGCATGCATTTATAATTCCCGCTGCTATAAGAAACATCAGCGGTCTCTTGGTATCACCTACTGCTCTAAGAACAGCCGCACCATAGTTATAAAGCATAAAGAATGGCATACCTAGAAAATATATTCTCATATACAGTGTTGAGAGGTTAATTACATCATCCGGTGTTCCCATAAGCTCAAGTGCCGGCTTAGCCATCAGCACGCCTATCAGCGCCATCACAACTCCGCTTATTGCTGCAAATGCTATCGCAGTATGCACTGTCTCTGACATCTCTTTATGTTTGCCTGACGCATAGAATCTGGCAGCCAGTACATTTGCTCCCAACGAAACTCCTATGAAAAGATTAACAAACATATTAATAAGTGCTGTCGTTGAACCTACTGCTGCTAACGACTGGCTTCCTGCAAATCTTCCAACAACAATTATATCTACAGCATTAAACATTAACTGTAGTATTCCTGAAAGCATCAATGGCACTGAGAACGATATTAACTTATCCATTATTGTGCCATTGCACATATCTATTTCGTATTTATTCTTACTCATTGTAAATTTCCTTTATAAAGCATTGGGACAGACTATTCCCAATATCCAAGTTCAACACCTTTTTTATAGATTCCTACGCCCTTAGAATAATATCCATACGCATTAAAATGTGTCCAGTCTGAACGGAGTTTCACAGATATATATCCAAACGCTCCATATAACTCGTCTATCTTTTCCTTTTTCAAACCACAATCATCCAGCCCGTTCTGAATCATGTAGACTCTTGTATTAAAGAAATGTTCTCCAAATGCTTCTCTTAACGCTGCTTCCCATGCAGTGTCATCAACTCCTATATAGTCATCTCCATCCTCCAGATATGACTGACTGTTGTCTGCAAGAGAAGTACCCGGATCATCCGTGTCTCCAACTATGATATAATTCTCACAGCCTGTATAATCAATCACTGCCTGATACTGGGAAATAAGCTCATCATAGTCATCCCATCCACCGTTACTTCCCATCTCAAGCACAAGAATATCATCCTTATGATCATATGCTGCTTTAGTTGTAACAGCAGTACCTTGTGGAATAAACATATAATCAGGCTGTTCAAGACCTGTATCATCACATATTCTGATGCTGACCATATAATCCTCTATATTATAGTCATCATCCTCCATATCTTCCCAGTAATCTTCAATATCTCGTTTCTTATCAATCTGACATAATACGCCATCTATATATACAGTATCAGGATAATCATTGTATTCAATACCATATCCGCTGAAATCATACATATAAACAGGATTTCCCTTACCATCCATAAGACATACATCTTCATATGTATTCTTATTAAGATTAAGATTACGGTCAGTACGCATCTTAAGACCACCAGCTCTTCTCGCTATCTCCTCTGATGTCTCCCCTGATACACCAAAATTAAATGTATTAAGACCAGTAAGCTTTCCCAACGTATATGGTGCAGTATAATAACTTATATCAACTCTTCCTGCTTTAGTAAGTATATAAGCATCATCTGAGCCAAAGCCTTCCATCATGCTGTCGCCCCAACAGGCAATTGATACAGTATCGCTTGAATAATCCTTATCATCTTCATAAGGTTCTGTATAATCTTCTGTACCGATATTCTGTGAGACCTTCACAATTACATGTGTTTTATCTCCCCGTGGTTTTATGATCTTAGCCATATTAATAAGATTATCTTTAGTTTCCGGTCTGCCATTCAATACCACAGCCCCTGCGGCAATACCTCCTGCAAGCAAAACCACTGCAATCCCCCATATCGCTGCTTTCTTTAATTTCATAAACTCACCTTTTCTGCCCCTTATATATCTGGCACTTCTGTTATAACACTTATTTACCCGACCTGCAAATATAATGAAGCAATCAAAGCAAAGATTCAGTAAGGGTTCGATTCACATCACCTTAAAATGGTTCACTTGGACAAAAAAATAGAGCGGGTGATGGGAATCGAACCCACGTATCTAGCTTGGAAGGCTAGTGTTCTACCATTGAACTACACCCGCATAATCACTGATATCTCAGTGCTTTGTTAAGATATCATAATTATATTATAAAGTCAAGTATTTTATGCCAATATGTTCTTTGCGACATGTTTTATCGACACATATACTTGACATTATCTGTTCTTAGGAATAAATTATGTTAGTTGCATTTTAGTTTGTAAAATATAATGGAGTAATTTCAATGACTAATAATTCTGACCACATTTTTTCTAATATAGATATAAGGAAGCTTCTTATTCCTATCATGCTGGAAAATCTCTTAGCTTCACTTATGGGAACTGTTGATACTATGATGGTAAGTAATGTAGGTGCATCTGCTGTTTCAGCCGTATCACTTGTTGATTCCATCAATATTCTTGTAATACAGGCCTTGTCAGCACTTGCTGCCGGAGGTGCAATTCTGTGTTCCCAGTACATAGGAAGCAGCAACCCTAAAGGTGCCAACCGCGCTGCAAGACAGGTATTTCTTGTCATGACAGTGCTGTCGGTTTTCATATCAGCAATATGTCTCGTTCTTCGTGTACCAATGCTTAAGTTCATCTTTGGTTCGGTAGAAGCTGAGGTTATGGCTGATTCACAGGCGTACTTCCTGTTTACCCTGTTGTCATTTCCATTCATTGGTCTGTATGACGCTGGTGCATCCATTATGAGAGCCCAGAAGGACAGCAAAAGTCCTATGACAATATCAATAATATCCAACTTCCTTAATATAGGTGGTAATGCGATTCTTATATTCGGACTTGGCATGGGTGTTGCAGGGGCTGCACTATCAACACTTGCATCAAGAGTTTTCTGTGCAGTTGTTGTAATTATTAAATTAAGAAACCCTTCTCAGACTATCTGCGTAAACAGATATTACACAATCCGTCCCGACTGGGATTTAATTAAGAGAGTCTTATATATTGGTATTCCTTCAGGTATTGAAAACAGCATGTTCCAGTTTGGAAAGCTGGCAATTCAGTCAACAGTTTCAACACTCGGAACTGCTGCCATCGCTGCAAATGCTGTGACCAATATTCTGGAAAACCTTAACGGAGTTGCCGCACAGGGGGTAGGAATCGGACTTATGACTATAGTTGGTCAGTGTATTGGAGCCGGAAGAAAAGATGAAGCCATACATTATATAAAGAAGCTCAGTAAAATGGCTGAAGCTGCCATTATCATAAGCTGTCTTGTTGTATTTGCATTGTGCAGGCCGATTACCATACTCGGCGGAATGGAAGCAGAAAGTGCAAGAATGTGTTTTGAGATGACTCTTTTCATAACAATAACCAAGCCAATATCATGGGTATTGTCATTCATTCCGGCGTACGGAATGCGTGCTGCCGGAGACGTGAAGTTTTCAATGATAACATCGTGTGCAAGCATGTGGTTATGTCGTGTAAGCTTCACTATATTCTTATGCCGTGTATATGGCTTTGGTCCTATTGCTGTATGGATTGGAATGTTTGCCGACTGGACTGTGCGCGGTATCGTGTTCACTATACGTTTCCACTCCCGCAGATGGCTTAATCATCATATAATTGATTAAAAGATAAAACAATAGAGGCGTTATTTCGCTGGCAGTGTCCGATATCATGCAAAATAAATCGCCTCTGATGCTAAAAATACCATAATAAGGATAAAAATGAAATGGCTTAAAATTACAAAGATTTACGCAAGTGTTTGTGCATTTTGTATAGTTAGTTCTGAAATATACCGTTTCGTTAATACATTTTTACTCAAAGACTAATTTATTGCTATTATACAATCACTCTCTGTTGTCTTTCAGACTCTCAACCATATCAACCCTGTCCGCCTTTCTTTTCACGATAAGAAGTGATACTGCGTAGCATGCAATCACTATTACTATAGTCAGTATTATGCTCTGTGCAGTTATTGCAGGCGTATAAAGTACACCTTCAATACCCGAATATATTCTGAATACCACTACCATCATAAAATACCCTGCAAGCATTCCGACTGCTATGCCAAACGGTATTATTATATGGTTTACATCAATAATCATTCTGTTAATTTCGCGGTTCTTAAGGCCGAGTACTTTAAGCATTGATATGTTGTGACGGTTCTCTGAAATAAGCATATTTACAGATACATACAATGCCGCAATACATATAATCGCTCCGATTACCGCAAGTGAATATATAATTGCACCCATCTCTGTAAGAATTGTCTTCATCTGCTCCCTGATGTCATCTGATGTCACCGTCTTAGATATCTCATCGCCTAAATCAAGCTTCTTCTCTGACAGCAGTCCGTTGTATGTTCCGTCATTCCAACCCAGAAGCTCCCTTGCTTTATCCTGACTGCACACAAGCATTTTCTGGCTGTCATTCATTATAATTCCGCTTATTGTGACTTTCTTTTCTTCCATTGTAACAGGATTAACAAATGTAAATTCGTCCCCGGCTTCAAGCTTATAGGCGTATGCCATTACATTTGTAACATAATATCCATTAAAAAGGTCAGCCCTTCTGCCATCCTCAGTATCAATATTCAGATACTTCACATCTGTATCCGCGCCTATCAGTGAAAATGAAGAGCCGTCATGCTCGTATTTTCCTATAACAAGCTCATCTGCTCCAGCCACTTCATCTGTCTTTAGGCGGTTAAGCACATATTCATACTTAAAACTGCCCATGCTGTCAGCACCTCTGTCAATTACATTATTGATAGAGTCTATAAACATAAACGCAACTGTTATCATCAGTGCACCTAAAAATGCACCTAAAAATACAACAAAGCTTCTTCCCAGATTGGCAAGTATGCTTCTTAATGCGAACTTATTTCTTACCTTGCCCTTCTTACCGACTAATACATGTCTTGTTCTGCTGTCACCATCTGCATTGCCATTAAGCATTTCTACAGTGTCTTTCTTTAAGAGCTTAGACACTTTATGTGCTGCTTCAAGCATATAGATAGCCGTAGGAATTATTATTCCTATAACCGCTATCGGAATAGGAAGTGTGAAATGAACCGGCATTGGCTCATAATCTGCAAGGCTCATTTCGCCATATGGCTGCTGTATTATCTTGGTAACAATCGTAACAATAATTCCGCCAGCAAGTCCCGGAATCATGGCAAGCACGCTGTAATGCCACATCAGCTGTCTTTTAGTGTAGCCAAGTGCTGACAGAGTACCAATCATTTTCTGTTCCTGCTTTATCTTTCTGCCTATTATAATAGCTATAAGTGCAACTGTAATAAGCGGCAATGTGAACAGAAATACAAATGCCATAATAAGAAACATTATTGCCTGATCATCAACCATTGTAATTCTCTGGTTATTATCTTTGCCCAGATAACTATTTATCTTATACTGCTCGTTCATGTCTTTTCTGAACTGTGTCACATCACTGTCATCACTATATATTACCTTGTACTGGCATGAATTTGCTTCAAGCGCATCATATGCATTATCTGTCATGTATGCAAGGAAAAATGATGTGATATTCTTGTATGAATCATCAGTATTCTCAAGCATATACAGGTAATCAGGTCTTAAGAAATATCCTGTAACCTTGTATTCTTTTCCCTTAATTGTGAGCCTGTCGCCAATACTTACATGCTCACTTTCAGCATATCCCTTTGATATAACAATCTCATCATCGTTAGATATGTCATTTCCATCAATCACCTCATAAAGGTCGATTTTCTTATTGCGTTTGAAAACCCTTACTTTATATCCGTCCTCATTAATATTTACATAATGCTCTTTCTCAAATGTAACATTATATTTCTTCTCTATATTACTAATCTCGTTATCCGGTATCTCCACATATGTTGTAAATGTGGCATCTTCCAGCTTATTATCTATAAAGAATTGGTCACCATATGATTTAATTCCTGTTCCTGCTATGTAAAAAAGATAGAACAGCAGCAGGGCAACTACGGTAAGAACTGCCGCAGCTATATAAAACGACAGATTCTCTTTAACATTTCTTAAATATCTCTTGTTAAGAGTCATAACCAGCCTCCTCATAATCACATTTTTTATAATTCAGATACTTGTTCTTTTACAATTCAAGTTCCTCTGCGCTGTGCTTACTGTTGTTATCTGTGCAGGAAGCAACCTGACCATCTTTAATTCTTATGACCGTGTCAGCCATATCAGCTATCGCTTCATTATGTGTTATGATTATAATTGTAGTCTTAAACTGTTCATTGACTTTCTCTATGAATTTCAGGACATTTCTTGATGACTTGGAATCAAGCGCGCCTGTAAGCTCATCGCATAGAAGAATCTTAGGATTCTTGATTAATGCTCTTGCTATCGCAACTCTCTGCTGCTGTCCACCTGAAAGCTCCTTAGGAAAACGATTCTTGTATTTGTCAATATCAAGTGCTTTCATTACTTCTTCTATATCCATTGGCTGCTTTGCAATATCAGCAACAACCTGAATATTCTCCTGCACAGTAAGGTCTGGAATCAGATTGTAAAATTGGAATACAAATCCAACATCTTCCCTTCTGTAGTCTGTCATTTTCTTCTTGTCACTTCTGCTTATGTTCCTGCCTGAAATCGTAATCTCTCCTGAATCAAGCGAATCAAGCCCACCAATCATATTAAGAAGTGTACTCTTTCCTGAACCTGAAGGTCCGAGAATTACATATATCTTTCCTTCTCCCAAAGACAGGCTCACGCCGTCAAGTGCGTTGACAAGTGTCTCACCCTCGCCATAATGTTTTCTTGCATCTTTAATATCTATAAACATATATTTCCTCCTATCATTTTTTCAACTTTAATCAGCTTTTGTTATAATAGCGGCCAGTCTTTGCTGTAGTCGCAGCTTGCTTTTGTTAGTTCTCACTAACTATACTATGATAATAACACTAGCAATCATAATTAACAAGGGAATTTAATAAAATACGGCGCGCCAGTTTTTCTGACACGCCGCATTTTTAAGTAATTCATATTATCACTTACCTTGATGTGAAAGTGGTTATCCTATCGATATTATAAAGAGGTATGTTAGTCATCCAGTCCTGCTCCCTGTAATCTGACATAGATGTCCTCACTGCATAATCAGGATTATATTTATCACAAAAAGCTCTTAAACTCTTTGCTCTTAAATTTTCCTCTGCCTTTACTTCAATTGGAATAACAGATGTTTTACCCTGTACAAGGAAATCGATTTTGTCATCAAAAACATTCTTAATTCTTGCATTACTATCAAAGTTCACATATGCAACATTTTTATGGACGTAAAAATGTGTTTTATCACACTTTTATGTACGAACTTTTGTGTTGTATCACATTTTTCTGCACGAACTTTTCTCAATCCACTCATCAGGCATCTCAAAATGCTGGTAATCTTTTGCATGTTCCCAGTCGCCGCCCCACTCAAATCCATGCTGCATAAACACCTTGTAGCACAAATCATCATGGTCGATTTTATGTGAAAATTCAATGCTTCTGTCCGTATACTTTTCAGCGTTGGCAGGCTCTACATTTCTTCTGCCATCAACATATTTCACATAAGGATTATAAAGCGTGTTGATGTCAACCGCCAGCCCTAACGCATGCTTTGACAGCTTCGTTGAATAGGAAATGTATCTAAAATTAAACGCTGAAGAATTATTATCACTCATCGACTTCTCGTCATCAGCATCATATTCATCAATAAGTCTGATTTTTTCAATCTCATAGCCAGCCTCGTAAAGCTGCTTAAATATATCAAGCACATCATCAGCAATCAGCCTGTTCACAACCAGCTCACCTATGTGCGTTTTCCCATCAAATCCGACATGCAAAACTTTAAGATACCGCAAATCTTCTCTTGGCACGGTGCAGTTGTCCTTAAATGATTTTCCCTGCATCTTTGCAAATATGTCGTCTGGAATTGGTGATATGGTAAATGGTTGGGTGTTCATTTGCTTGCTCCTTTATTTATCTAATATTCAAATTCTACTATCCTGCAATTCTCGCATATGCATGCTTCCACTTTCGTTCTGTGGCTCGCCTTAAGCGGTGTGATTTCAACAAATCTTTTGGCTGTTTTCGCATTTGTGAATACTCCAGGCACTTCATCGGCAAAGCTGAATGCGCCGTCTTTACTGCTAAAAAGGTATCCTTTTCGCATTTCCTTATTACATTTTGGACAAATCATACATAACACCTCATTCCTTAATATCTTTACTAAGAACCGACATTGCCATGCTAAGTTTCTCTTCAAACTGCTCCGCTTTAACAAGCGCTATGCCCTCATTGTCATCGCCAAGCACAACCAGCCTGCTGCCATTCACCAGTCCAAAAGTCTCTCTAGCCTCTTTAGGAATAACTATCTGACCGCGGTCATTCACTGTGACAACGCCCCACATGTGTTTGCCTTTCGGTGCTGGTGCCATCTTCTGCCCTTCAAGCTGCACATCGTCCTTTATTAAGGAATCCATCGTCACGCCATAAAATTCTGCAAGTCTGCCGCATTTTTCAATATCAGGAATTGTTTCACTACGCTCCCATTTGGCATACGCCTGCCTCGATATTCCAATAACCTCTGCGATATCCTCCTGAGTCTTCCCCGCAAGCGACCTCAGCATAATAAGATTCTCCTGTAGCATAATGTCAGTCCTTTCTGTTGTTATGTATGTATTATAACCCTTGTAAAATGCAGATTCCACCAATTGTAGTTGTCAGAAAAGTGGGAATTGTGGTGGCGTTGGTTGCGTGGAGGGGATTGCATTTATCAATCATATTGATCCTGTCAAAAGCGCATAATTTAAAGCCACTATTTTGTTTAATAACATATCCTATCTTCAAGAAAATCAAACATATAATTGTATCGTATTTTATATTCCACTATGTAACTATTAATTCTCTGCTTGCTGGAAGAACATCTCATATCCGCAGTTCATTTACATCCCACTATGTAACTATTAATTCCTTGGCGGTGCAATAGCTTCTAGCGGTGCGACTGCATTTACATCCCACTATGTAACTATTAATTCCAACAAGGAACGCTTGACAAATCCCCAGTCAACCAAATTTACATCCCACTATGTAACTATTAATTCCAAAACAGCTACAATTAATAA
>ULVT01036027.1_pt1 | contig 11330 bp, 6 predicted proteins | sample 1959701 | NCBI WGS metagenome assembly ULVT01 (sample SAMEA4835793, study PRJEB28245) | human gut metagenome | biome: gut microbiome; material: fecal sample | place: Denmark | collected 2008
AGGTGGAGCAAACCGTACTGCTCCGGATGACGGATATCACAAAAACCTTTCCCGGCGTAAAAGCGCTGGATCATGTCAGCCTGGAAGTCAAGGCGGGCACCGTACACGCGCTGATGGGCGAGAACGGCGCCGGCAAATCCACGCTGATGAAATGCCTGTTCGGCATTTACAGCAAGGACAGCGGCCATATTTATCTGGAAGGCCGCGAGGTCAATTTCACCAGCTCCAAGGAGGCGCTGAACAATGGCGTCGCCATGGTTCACCAGGAGCTGAATCAGGCGCTCAAGCGGACTGTCATGGACAACCTGTGGCTGGGGCGCTATCCCAAGATCGCGGGCTTTATTGTGGACGAGCACAAGATGCTTCGCGATACCAAAGCGATTTTTGAAGAGCTCGGCATCGACGTTGACCCCCATCGGGTCATGGGCACGATGCCGGTTTCCCAGCGTCAAATGGTGGAGATCGCAAAGGCCGTCTCCTATCACTCGAAAGTCATCGTATTTGATGAACCCACGTCCTCGCTGACCGAGGAAGAGGTTGAGCACCTGTTCAGGATCATCAACATGCTCCGCGACCGCGGCATGGGCATCATCTATATTTCCCATAAAATGGCGGAGATCAAGCGCATCTCCGACGAGATCACCGTCATGCGCGACGGCCAGCTGGTAGCGACCCGTCCGGCATCCGAGCTGGAGATGAACGACATCATCCGCCTGATGGTCGGCCGTGAGCTTGGCAACCAGTTCCCGCCGAAGACGAATAAGCCCGGCGAGGTCTATCTGGAGGTCGAGCATCTGACGGGGCTGTACAACAATCTGCGGGACGTTTCCTTCACCGCCCGGCGGGGCGAGATCGTCGGCCTTGCGGGTCTGGACGGCAGCGGCCGGACGGAGACGCTGGAAACCATGTTCGGCGTCGCCACCCGCAAGAGCGGCCGCATTCTGCTGGACGGCAAGGAGTGCAAGAATCTGAATCCCCGGCAGTCCATCAAGAACAACTTTGCCCTGCTCACCGAGGAGCGTCGGGCGACGGGCATTTTCGGAATCCTGGACATCCGGGAGAATTCCGTCATTTCCAGTCTGGACAGGCACAAGCGGGCGGGCTTTGTCCTCAGCGACAAGTCCATGAAGAAGGACACCCAGTGGTCCATCGACGCCATGCACACCAAGACGCCTACCCAGGAGACGAAGATCCGCAGCCTGTCCGGCGGCAACCAGCAGAAGGTCATCATCGGCCGCTGGCTGCTCACCGAGCCGGACGTGCTGCTGCTTGACGAGCCGACACGCGGCATCGACGTCGGCGCGAAATACGAGATTTACCAGCTGATCCTCGATCTGGCGAACAAAGGCAAGACGGTCATCATGGTTTCGTCCGAAATGCCCGAGCTGCTGGGCGTGTGCGACCGGATTCTCGTCATGTCCGGCGGACGGCTGGCCGGTGAAGTCGATGCAAAGACAGCAACGCAGGAAGACATCATGCGTCTTGCGGCGAAGTATGTATAAGGAGGCAGCGGTATGGCAAATCCAGTCAAACAGCTTCAGAGAAAGAGTGAAGAATACCAGAGACTCGACAAGGCGGATCGCCGCCGGTTCTGGTCGGACGGCATTCTGAATAACGCGCTGTATATTCTGATGGTGATCTTCATCGTCTATACGGCAATCAAGAATAAGAACTTCCTGTCCGCGGGTTCCATCGCGAACATCGTTTCCCTTGTGGCGGCGTCATTGCCCATGGCGCTGGGCATCGCCGGCTGTATTGTCCTGACCGGTACCGACCTGTCCGGCGGACGTGTGGTCGGCCTGACCGCAGCTGTCGCGGGCGCGCTGCTGCAGGATCGCACCATCTCCCGGAAGCTTTTCTCCAACCTCCCGGCCATTACCCCGGGTTGGATTCTGCTGACGGTTCTCATTGTCGTCGCCATCGGCGCGCTGATCGGTATGGTGAACGGCTTCTTCGTAGCCAAGTTCAGCCTGCACCCCTTCATCGTGACGCTGGCCACCCAGCTCATTACTTACGGCCTGATCCTGATCTTCTTCATGCTCAACGGCAACAACGGCCAGCCTGTTTCCGGCCTGTCTCAGGAGTATAAGAGCGTGGTCTCCGCACCCATGATCCAGTTCACCACCGGCTCCGGTGCGAAAATTTCCATTCCGTGGTACGTGCTGTACGCCGTGATTTTTGTGGCGCTGATGTGGTTCATCTGGAACAAGACCGCTTTCGGCAAGAACATGTTCGCCGTCGGCTCCAACGCCGACGCTGCCAAGGTCTCCGGCGTCAACGTGTTCTGGACGACCGTAATGGTCCACACCCGAGCCGGTGCGATGTACGGCGTTACGGGCTTCATTGAGGGCGCCCGCATCAGCTCCATCACCCAGTCGGCGGGCCTTAACTACGAGTGCGACGCCATCGCGGCCTGCGTCATCGGCGGTGTTTCCTTCGTCGGCGGCACCGGCAAGATCAGCGGCATTGTGCTGGGCGTGTTCGTGCTGCGTATCATCTTCGTGGCACTGTCCATGCTGGGCATCGACCCCTCCATGCAGTACATCATCAAGGGCGGCATTATTCTGGCGGCCTGCTCGCTGGATATGCGGAAATATCTTGCCAAGAAGTAAACCATGTTTTATAATAGCGGCAGATGAAGGTCATCTGCCGCTATTGTGGAGAAAAGAGGCAGTATAAATGAAAACGATTCTGGTACTTGGCGGCGCGGGCTACATTGGCAGCCACACCGTGTATGAACTCATTGACAACGGCTACGACGTGGTCGTGGCCGATAATCTGGAAACCGGTTTCCGCAAGGCGGTGCATCCGAAGGCCAGATTTTATCAGGGCGATATCCGCAGTAAGGAATTCTGCGACCATGTGTTTTCCTCCGAGAAGATCGACGCGGTCATCCACTTCGCGGCGAATTCTCAGGTGGGCGAGAGTATGGTCAATCCCCTGAAATACTACGATAACAATCTGGGCGGCACCCGGACGATGCTGCAATCCATGATCGAGCATGGGGTAAAGTACATCGTCTTTTCCTCCACGGCGGCGACCTACGGCGAGCCGGAGCATGTGCCGATTCTGGAGACCGACCCCACCCACCCGACGAACTGCTACGGCGAGACGAAGCTCTCCATGGAGCGGATGTTCTACTGGGCGTCCGTTGCCCACGGCATCCGGTTTGTGGCGCTGCGCTACTTCAACGCCTGCGGCGCGCATATGTCCGGTAAGATCGGCGAGGCACATGACCCGGAGACCCACCTGATCCCCATTATTTTGCAGGTCCCCAACGGACGGCGGGACCATGTGTCGATTTACGGCGACGACTATCCCACCCGGGACGGCACCTGCGTCCGGGATTACATCCACGTCACTGACCTTGCTTCCGCCCACATTCTGGCGGCGGAGTACCTGATGAACGGCGGGGAAAACAACGTCTTCAATCTGGGCAATGGCGTGGGCTTCACGGTGAAGGAGATCATCGACACGGCGGAAAAGGTCGTGGGCAAGCCCATCAAGTGCGAGATGGCCCCCCGCCGCGCGGGCGACCCGGCGCAGCTGGTGGCGTCCAGCGAAAAGGCGAAGACCGTGCTTGGCTGGAAGCCGAAATATGACGATATTGAGACCATTATTGGTTCCGCATGGAACTGGCACAAGGAGCATCCCCATGGCTATGACGACTGAAACTGTTTGGGCGGCGCTGGATGCGCTGCTGGATTACGCGAAAAACTGCGGCCTTCTCCACCCGCTGGACGAGACGTTCGCACGGAATACCCTTCTTTCTGAACTGCGGTTGGAGAGTTACGAAAAGCAGGAGCAGCGCTTTGATTTCCCGGAGTGCCTGAATCTGCTGTGCGATTACGCCGCCCAGCAGGGGATGATCGCGGATACCATCGCCGAACGCGACCTGTTCGACACGAAGCTCATGGGCTTCCTGACGCCCCGCCCGTCGGAGGTGGTGCGGGAATTCCGGTCGCGGTATACCCAGTCTCCCAAGGCGGCGACGGACTACTTCTACACCCTCAGTCAGGACTGCAACTACATCCGCCGCGACCGCATCGCGAAGGACGAGCGCTGGACAGCGGAGACCAAATACGGGAAGCTGGAGATCTCCATCAACCTGTCCAAGCCCGAGAAAGACCCCCGGGACATCGCGGCGGCGAAGCTGAAAAAGGCGTCCGGTTACCCCAAGTGTCTGCTCTGCCCCGAAAACGTGGGCTATGCGGGAACCATTTCCCACCCGGCACGGCAGAATCTGCGGGTCATGCCGGTAATGGTGAACGGCCAGCTCTGGGGCTTCCAGTATTCGCCCTACGTTTATTATAATGAGCACTGCATCGTCATGAACGCCAGGCACACGCCCATGGTCATTGACCGGGGAGTGTTCGATAAGCTGTTTTCCTTTGTGGAGCAGTTCCCCCACTATTTCCTTGGGTCGAACGCGGATCTGCCCATTGTGGGCGGCAGCATATTGTCCCACGAACATTTTCAGGGCGGCCACCACACCTTCCCCATGGAAAAGGCGGAGAAGGAGTTTGGCTTCGAGGTTCCCGGCTTTGACGACGTGGACTGCTGCGTGGTGAGATACCCGATGACGGTGCTTCGCCTGAATTCTCAGAACAAAGACCACCTCTGTGATCTGGCGGGCAAGATCCTTGCCAAATGGCGCACCTACAGCGACCCGGCGGCGACGGTTTTCGCGGAGACCGACGGCGAGCCCCACAATACCATCACCCCCATCGCCCGGATGCGGGAGGGGCGGTATGAGCTGGATCTGGTCCTGCGGAACAACCTGACGACGAAGGAGCATCCCATGGGGCTGTACCACCCCCACGAGGAGCTTCACCACATCAAAAAAGAGAACATCGGCCTGATCGAGGTCATGGGTCTTGCCGTTCTTCCCGGCAGACTGAAAAAGGAAATGGCCGATCTGCGGGAAGCCCTGCTGAATGGGGAAAACCTCCGCGAAAGCGAGGAGCTTTCCAAGCACGCCGATTGGGCGGATGCGTTCATGGCGCGTCATCCGGAATTTGGCGCCGAAAACGCCGAGGCGATCATTCAGTATGAGATCGGTCAGGTGTTTGCCCGGGTTCTGGAGTGCGCGGGCGTTTACAAGTGTACCGAATCGGGCAGAGCTGCCCTGAAACGATTTTTGACGGAGGTTCAAAATGGCTGACACCTATCATTTTTCCGCCCCCGGCCGCACGGAGATCGGCGGCAACCACACCGACCATCAGCACGGCTGTGTGCTGGCGGCAGCAGTTGACATGGAGACCACGGCGGAGGTCACCCTGACCGGCACGAACATCATCCGCGTGGATTCCGAGGGCTACAAGCCTGTGGAGATCGACCTGAACGATCTGGATGCCAGAGAGTCCGAGAAGAACACCACGGCGGCGCTGATCCGCGGCGTAGCGGCGGCGTTTGCCCGGCGGGGGTACAAGCTGAGCGGCTTTGAAGCCAAGGTCAGGTCTACCGTCCTGCCCGGCTCCGGCCTGTCCAGCTCCGCGGCCTTTGAGGTGCTGATCGGCCGTATCCTGAACGGCCTGTTTGCGGGCGGCGCGGTTTCCGCCATTGAAATTGCCCAGATCGGCCAGTACGCCGAAAACGTCTACTACGGCAAGCCCTCCGGCCTGATGGATCAGATGGCTTCCAGCGTGGGCGGACTGGTGTACATTGATTTTGCCGACCCGAAAAATCCCATTGTGGAAAAGGTAGACTACGATTTCGCCCACAGCGGCTATACCCTCTGCACCATCGATTCCGGTGCGGATCATGCCGACCTGACGGACGAGTACGCGGCCATGCCCGTGGAAATGAAGGCGGTGGCGGCGTTCTTCGGTAAGGAAGTCCTCCACGATGTGGACGAGGCGGCGTTCTACAGGCACATCGCTGAAGTCCGCAAGGTCACCGGCGACCGGGCAGTGCTCAGAGCTATCCACTTCTTCAACGAGAACCGCCGGGTGAAGTCCCAGGTGCGCGCGCTGAAGGACGGCGACTTTGGCGCGTTCCTGCACTTCGTCAACGCTTCCGGCATGGCGTCATGGACGCTGCTGCAGAACGTGACCCCGGCGGGCTACATCCAGAAGCAGGATATGGCGTTCACCATCGCACTGTGCCAGCAGCTGCTGGAGGGCGAGGGCGCTGTCCGTATCCACGGCGGCGGCTTTGCCGGTACGGCGCTGGCGTTTGTCCCCAATGACAGGTTTGCACGCTTCAAGACCTGCGTCGAGCATGTTCTGGGAGAGGGCCACTGCCACAAGCTGACAATTCAATGAGTGCGCAAAAAATCGGATATTCCGGCGGGGAAGCGGCGGCGCTTCCCCGCCGCTTTCTGCCATGGACGGTCGTTTTCAAGCAAAAAATTTTTTACATTTTTGTGAATAATTTCCCAAAAAGCACCTTTTCTCCACAATTTTAAGGAAAATAGCAAAAATCCCCCCCCGGGGGATGAAAAAAACACGTGAAATGTGTCAAATTGCATGATTGACAACTGCACGCTAAATGAGTACAATAGTATCGATACACTATGACCTATCGTAGGGTACGCACAGGCTTTTCAAAGAATCAAATGATTAGGAGGAAATCACTTTGAAGGATTGGGCTTATTTGACAACTGTTGAGGAGATGGAGCAAGCTACCAACTCTCTGCTGGAAAACGGCAGCAAGGTTGGCGCTGACTCCTGGCAGCAGCGGGTCAAGAACCAGACCCCCCATTGCGGCTTCGGCGAATCCGGCACTTGCTGCCGTATCTGCTCCATGGGCCCGTGCCGCATCACCAAGAAGGCCCCCCGGGGCATCTGCGGCTGCGACGTACATGGTATCGTCGGCCGTAACTATCTGCGGTTCACCGCCGGCGGCTCTGCTACGCACTCCGACCATGGCCGCGAGATCATGCACACCCTGTACCAGACCAAGGAAGGCGGCAACTATCAGGTCAAGGACCCTGAGAAGCTGATCCGCATCGCCAAGGAGTGGGGCGTAGAGACCGAAGGTAAGGACATCTACGATCTGGCCCATGAAATGGCCGAGATCGGCCTGCTGGAGTACGGCAAGCCCTTCGGAACCCAGCGCTTCCTGAAGCGTGCCCCTGAGCATACCCAGAAGCTGTGGCATGAAGCCGGTATCGAACCCCGCGCCATCGACCGGGAAGTCTCCACCGCGCTGCACATGACCCACATGGGCTGCTCTTCTCTGCCCGAAGCCCTGATCCGTCAGGCGCTGCGCGCCGGCCTGTCCGACGGCTGGGGCGGCTCCATGATGGGCACCGAGTTCTCCGACGTTATGTTCGGTACCCCCAAGCCCATTGACACCACCGCCAACATCGGCGTCATGGAGAAGGACAATGTCAACATCGTTGTTCACGGCCATGATCCCAGCCTGTCCGAAATGGTCGTTTACTATGCCAACGACCCCGAGATGATCGCTTATGCCAAGTCCGTGGGCGCCAAGGGCATCACCATTTCCGGCGTGTGCTGCACCTCCAACGAAGTCACCATGCGTCACGGCATCCCCATGGCCGGTAACTTCCTGAATCAGGAGAATGTGGTTCTGACCGGCGCCTGCGAGGCCATTGTCGTGGACGTGCAGTGCATCTTCCCCGCTCTGGGCCCCCTGAGCAAGTGCTTCCATACCAAGTTCATCACCACCTCTCCCATCGCCCGGATGCCCGACTCCGAGTTCATCCAGTTCCATGCCGAGACCGCCGGTGAGAACGCCAAGGCCATTGTCAAGATGGCAATCGAGAACTTCAAGAACCGGAAGCCTGAGCTGGTCAACATCCCCAGCATGAAGCAGAATGCCCGTGTCGGCTACTCTGTGGAAGCCATCAAGAAGGTTCTCGACGGCGTCGCCAACTCTCAGGTGGACGAGTTCGGCACCACCAAGCCTCTGATCGAGTGTGTGCATTCCGGCGTTCTGCGCGGCGCTGTGGCCATGGTCGGCTGCAACAACCCCAAGGTTCGTCCCGACACCGCTCACATTGAGCTGATGAAGAAGCTGCTGGAAAACGACATCATCCTGATCGTCTCCGGCTGCTCCGCCCAGGCTGCCGCCAAGGCCGGTCTGATGGATCCCGAGAAGGCCAAGGACTACTGCGGCGCAGGTCTGAAGCGCGTCTGCGAGCTGGCCGGTATCCCGCCTGTCCTGCACATGGGCTCCTGCGTGGATATTTCCCGTATGATGATCCTGGCTTCCGATATCGCCAAGGACTGGGGCATCCACATTTCTCAGGTTCCCGTCGTGGGCTGCGCTCCCGAATGGATGTCCGAGAAGGCCGTCTCCATCGGCAACTACGTCGTGGCGACCGGCATCGAGACCTTCCTGGGCGTTGACCCCTACACCAAGGGCTCCGAGGAAGTCACCGCGCTGCTTCAGGGCGAGCATGGCGTCAAGGACTGGGTCGAGGCCAAGTTCGTCGTGGAAACCGACATTGAGAAGCTGGGCGACAAGATGATCGAGTGCATCGAGGCCAAGCGCGCCGCACTGGGCATCTAAGGAGCCTGCGTCACCCGAACAAAAAGCGATTTGAATTCGGGATAACTTTTACTTACGAGGTCTTTTTCCAATGAAACTAGCGATTACCGGCAAGGGCGGCGTGGGAAAGACCACGCTGGCCTCCACGCTGGCGCGGCTCTACGCCGACGAGGGACGTACCGTTCTGGCCACCGACGTGGACCCTGACGCCAATCTGGGACTGGCTCTTGGACTGAGCCAGGAGGAAGTGGACGCCATCGTCCCCATCTCCAAAATGCGCACTCTGGTGGAGGAGCGCACCGGCGCCAACGCCGCCAATAAGTTCTTCAAGCTGAACCCTTATGTGGCGGACATTCCGGACACCTTCTCCAAGGAGATCAACGGCGTCAAGCTGCTGGTCATGGGTACCGTGGATGTGGGCGGCAGCGGCTGCGTCTGCCCCGAGCACGTGATGCTGAAGGCCATCCTCTCTGCGCTGACCTATCGGAAGAACGATGTGGTCATCATGGATATGGAAGCGGGCCTGGAGCATTTGGGACGGGGAACGGCAGCCAACATGGATCAGTTCATCGTGGTGATCGAGCCCGGCGCGAGATCGGTGCAGACCTACCACAACGTCAAGCGTCTGGCAAAGGATCTGGGCATTACCCGCGTTCGGGTGGTGGCAAACAAGATCCGGGACGACGGCGACGAGGAATTCATCCGCTCCGCCATTCCGGCGGAAGACCTGCTGGGCTTCATCCACTACAATCCTGACATCATAGACGCCGACCGGCAGGGGAAATCCCCCTATGATTTCAGTCCCGCGGCAATCGAAGAAATTCGGAAAATCAAAGCGATATTGGATCGTGATGAATCTTAAATTAGGAGGAAATACCGTGACACTTTTTGAAAGAGTTTTTGGCGGCAACGACTACAACTACGCCCGTACTGTAGCCGCCATTGATGAGGCCATCGCTGCTTACGGCGAAAGCGAGCCTGTATCTTTCCCCGGCACCGCTTACAGCCTGCCCTGTTACTACGGCGTCACCGGCGTGAAGATCACCACTCTGGGTGAGATGAAGGCCGCCATGGACACCATCAAGTCCAAGATGACCCGCAACAACCGCCTCCACGACGCCTTTGAAAGCGGCATTGCATCCGCTCTGTGCGCCGAGTTTTTGGAAGCGCTGAAGTACCTGCACGGCGCGGAGCCTTATGCCGAGCCGGAAATGGGCCACCTGACCGACGCCTTCGTCCGTAATCTGGGCGTGCCGCTGGTCACCGGCGACATCCCCGGCGTTGCCGTTATCATCGGCGGCGCGGAAGACCCCGCCGAGACTGTGGCTCTGGCCAAGTCCTATCAGGCGCAGGGTATTCTGGTCACCCTCACCGGCGACTCCATCAAGCACTGCTTCGACGCCGGCATGAAGCTGGGCGAGAACGTCCGCGTGGTGCCTCTGGGCTACGAAATGCAGTCCGTTATCCACGTTGTCTCCGTGGCCGTCCGTGCCGCGCTGATCTTCGGCAACGTGACCCCCGGCGACTTCGCCTCTCTGGCCAAGTACACCATGGACCGTGTCAAGGCGTTTGTCAACGCTTACAAGCCCCTGTCCGATGAGATCGTCTCCTACGGCGCCGGCGCTATCTGCCTTGGCTTCCCCGTTATCTCCAACGAGACCGAGAACATGTTCCGTGTTCCCAAGTCCCTGATCCAGCAGCTGGATACTTCCAAGTGGAACGCCACCTCTCTGGAGGCTCGCGACATCAAGCTGAAGATCACCAACATCGACATCCCCGTGGCCTTCGCCACCGCTTTCGAAGGCGAAATCATCCGCCGCGGCGACATGCAGGTGGAAGTGGACGGCTCCCGCGTGGACTGCTTCGAGCTGGTGCAGACCCGGGACGCTTCCGAGGTGGAAGACCACAAGATCGTTGTGGACGGCCCCGAGATCGACGAGATCCCCGTCGGCTCCAAGATTTCCCTGAGCTACACCGTGGAGGTCGCCGGCAAGGCCATGCAGCCCGACTTCGAGTCCGTCATGGAGCGTAAGATGCACTCCTGGATCAACTGCATCGAGGGCGTTATGCACACCGGCCAGCGCGACATGATCCGTATCCGTATTTCCAAGGCCGACTTTGAGGCCGGCTTCAAGTTCAAGCATCTGGGCGAAGTGCTGTACGCCAAGGTCAAGAGCGAGTTCGAGGCTGTCGTGGACAAGTGCCAGGTCACCATCGTGGTCAATCCCGAGAAGAACGCTGCCCTCCGCGCCGCTGCCAACGAAGTGTTCGACAAGCGTGACGCCCGTCTGGCCTCCATGACCGACGAGTCCGTGGATCAGTACTACACCTGCATCATGTGTCAGGCTTTCTCCCCCAGCCACGTGTGCATCGTCACTCCCGAGCGTCTGGGTCTGTGCGGCGCCGTTTCCTGGCTGGACGCCAAGGCCACCAAGGAGCTGGACCCTGCCGGTCCCTGCCAGCCCATCCTCAAGGAAGGCTGCACCGACGAGAAGCTGGGCCGCTACGCCAGCGTGGACGAGGCCGTCAACAAGTACAGCCATGGCGCTCTGGAGCATGTCACCCTGTACTCCCTGTTCCAGGACCCCATGACCTCCTGCGGCTGCTTCGAGTGTATCTGCGGCGTCGAGCCTGTTTCCATGGGCGTCGTCATCACCTGCCGTGAGCACGCGGGCATGACGCCTTTGGGCATGACCTTCTCCGAGATGGCCTCCATGACCGGCGGCGGCGTGCAGACCCCCGGCTTCATGGGTCATGGCAAGCACTTCATTGCTTCCCACAAGTTCATCGCTGCCGAAGGCGGCCCCGGCCGTATCGTCTGGCTGCCCAAGATTCTGAAGGATCAGATGCGTGAGCGTCTGGACAAG
>ULVT01104090.1_pt1 | contig 11271 bp, 8 predicted proteins | sample 1959701 | NCBI WGS metagenome assembly ULVT01 (sample SAMEA4835793, study PRJEB28245) | human gut metagenome | biome: gut microbiome; material: fecal sample | place: Denmark | collected 2008
CTGGAACTGTAAGTGTTGTATCCGGGTCGGATTTTAAAAAATATATATCCTGTCCGGAAAACTGCTTTAATGGAAGCCATGCATTATAACTTCCTTTTATATTAGTGAGACTATATATATAGAATTTCCATGTACCCTCAACTGGTGTCTTAAGTCTTACGAATATAACCTCCATTCCAGCAACATTTTCAGTTATCTGATAATCTACCGTAACCGTACTTCCCTCATAAAGAAATGTATACTCCATACTTGCACCCATTCTTGCAGGTATTCTTGGAACATATTCCCCTGACGGTGATTCAATCGACACGGATAATATATCAAGACTATCCGCCCATATTTCCATCGTAAAACCCTTTCCTGTTCCATCAACATTAATTTCCATAACATCAGGTACCAGGGCTGACATTACTGTCCCTTTATAATGACATTTATTATTAGCTTCATTGCCCATACATGTTATAACTGATATATTGGGTTTTTTAGTAAGATTCTCCATCATTTCTGCCAGAGGAGATGCGCCTGTTCTTGAACCATTAGCACTTCCCAGACCAAATATTATTATCAATGGTTTTCCAAGTCGTATAGCGTAATCTTCAAGAAATCTTAAAGCCAACATAATATCACTTTCCTCAAAAGCTGGAACGTCATCCTTTATCAGAAAAAAATCTCTCAGATACTGTTTACTTTGTTTTAATTTAACCACTAAAAGTTCTGCTCCTGGTGCAACGCCAACATATCCGTCTGTATATGAACCTGCTGATATTGAAGCAAGCAGCGTTCCATGTCCTGACGTGTCTCTTTGTGCAACATAAGAATATGGATTTTCTCCGTTATTGTCAGCCTCTATTGCCCTGTCTATTTCATCCTTTTCATATACTCTGCCAAAATGTGCATACGTATTTGCAACATCAGTCTCTGTTCTATCTGTCTGATCCCATATAGCCTGAATTCTTGTATTTCCAAGTCTGTCCTTGAAAACATCATTAAGATAATCTATTCCGGTATCCACATACCCTATGAGAACATTACTCCCGTCTGCCTGCAGATTATCCTGTCCAAGTACACGTAAAGCACCTATTTCATCAAGTGCACTTATATCCGCATCGCCTTCCATGAGTCCATATAACTTTGGAATAGTAAAATACCCCAGAGAGCTTATATTAAGCTGGCGGTTATCAGGCAGTTCTCCATGAGCTATAATCCATTGCGAATCAGCTCTCTGCGAACATATCCCTGACAATGCCTTAATAGCTTCATCAGCCCCTGGGGTATCTTCTATTATGTAATCATATATATTCTCTTTGGTTATATCAAAATCACATGCCATAACATCTCCTTAACATAAAGCAATCACTGTACGTGCTATATGTATTCAGAAATGTATTGTATTATTCTGCTATAACTATTATGCTCTCATAGTTATTACCGGAGCACCTTTCTTTTCAACAACATCTTCTGTTATTGTAACTGAACCTATATTGCTGTCTTTCGGTATCTCATACATTATATCAAGCATAAAATCCTCAATAATAGAACGGAGTGCTCTTGCACCTGTATCTTTTTCCATTGCCTTTCTTGCTATGCTTCTTAATGCATCATCTGTAAACTCAAGCTTCACCTCATCAAGCTCTAACAGCTTCTGATACTGCTTGAGAATTGCATTCTTAGGCTCTTTCAGAATATTGACAAGCATATCCTCATCCAGTCTGTCAAGTGAATATATGATAGGCAGTCTTCCTAAAAACTCAGGAATCATTCCGTATTCTCTAAGATCATCAACCGTCACATAAGACATGATGTTCTTCTCATCATCATATTTATCTTTAAGGTCAGCATTAAATCCCATTGAGGATGACTTATTAAGCCTTGTCTTGATAATATCCTCAAGATCCGGAAATGCACCACCACATATAAACAGAATATCCTTCGTGTTAACAGTCACCTGTGGAACCATTGCATTCTTACTTGTCGCACCAACAGGAACTTCTATCTCACTGCCTTCTAACAGCTTTAACATTCCCTGCTGTACAGACTCACCACTTACATCTCTGCTTCTGGTCTCTTTCTTCTTGGCAATCTTGTCTATCTCATCAATAAATATAATTCCATGTTCAGCTTTTTCTACATCATTGTCTGCTGCCAGTAAAAGCTTAGAAACAACTGACTCTATATCATCTCCGATATATCCTGCCTCTGTAAGTGTTGTTGCATCTGTAATAGCAAGTGGCACCTGTAATATTCTTGCAAGCGTCTTAACAAGATATGTCTTACCGCTTCCTGTAGGTCCAATCATAAGCATATTAGACTTCTCAATCTCAACGTCACCCAGAATCTTAGCATCTGCTGAAACTCTTTTATAATGATTATATACAGCCACCGACATTACCTTCTTGGCATAGTCCTGACCTATAACATACTCATCTAACTTTCTCTTAATCTCATGTGGTGCAGGCAGCTTAGAAACGTCAAGCGCTGGTAACTCCTTCTTATCCTCTTTCTTTTTCTTAAGCTTCTGCTTTTCTGGAACCGGGTCTGAATCCATAACGCCAAAATTGCCAAACATGCCCATTCCAGGCATGTTTGACATCTTCATCATATCTTCATAATTCATCCCGCTGCTGTTAATTGAATCGAATGTTCTTTGCATACAATCCTGACAGATGTATATGTTGTTAGGCATAACAATCATCTTACCAGCTCTTGATTCTGGTCTTCTGCACACAAAACATATCTTCTCATAATCATCGGAATTCCCATTGTTATTCTTATTAATATTCTTATCTTCTGTCATATTCTCATTGGTATTATCCATAAATATCTACTTGGAATATATCCTTAAGATGCCTTCTTTGAACCAAGCGTTACCTCCGTGCTCTTAAGAACATACTCGCTTCCTTCCATATGATAATAATCTATAGTTACTTTTTCACCTGCCTCATAATACTGAAGCATGTTAGTAAGTCCTGACATAGTAGTAACTGTCTGGTCATCAAATCCGACAATTATGTCATATGTCTCTAATCCTGCCTTGTCTGCTGCTGAATCATCAGCTACAGTTCTTATAAGAATACCTACAGGATATCCATAATATGATGCATAATTACTTGTAATATCTACTGCTGCAATTCCAAGGTATGTTGCCTTATCTGATGAAACCTTGTTTCTTGTCTGCTTAGTCATTAATGAATCGATAATATCCTTAACATTAGAGACAGGAATTGAATAAGCCATACCTTCTACACCATCACTGCTTGTTTTTGCAAAGTTAATAGCGATAACCTTTCCTTCTGAATTAAGAAGAGCTCCACCACTGTTACCAGAGTTAATCGCTGCATCTGTCATAAGAAGTCCTGTAAATGTTACATTGTTGACTGTAATTGAACGGTCCTTTGCACTAATTATACCAGTTGTAACTGACTGGCCTTCACCTAATGCATTACCAATGGCAACAACCTGCTGTCCAACTTTAATATCTGATGAATCTTCAAGTTCTGCAATTGCAATATTAGACGCTGTATCAGATGAAATATCACTTAATGATACTGCGGCTACCGCAATATCCTGATCTGACTTAGAACCCTTAACAGAACAGCTTGCACTTGTGCCATCAGAGAATACACATTTAAGATTATCAATATTATCAACAACATGTGCATTAGTTACAATAAGTAATTCAGTATCACTCTTGCCTACAATAATACCCGTACCACTTGATGTTGCTTCATAGCTCTGTCCATATCCAAAATAACTTGAATTTTTAACTGTTGTTGTACCATTGAGCTGAACCATTGCAGGAAGGGCTGCTGTAGCAACCGCCTCTACATCCATCTTACCTGATGCTGAAAGATTAGTATCTTCTGTAAGCGAAGAATCTGTCTTAGCAACATTATAAATATTATTACTTACTGTTGGTATATTAACACCTGTAGCATCAGACTTATTACTGCCAGCAATCTTTCCGCCTGCATAATTAACACCAAACATAACCGAACCGGCTATTGCGCCAAAAAGTACTGCTGAAAGAACAAAGCATGCTGCTTTCTTTGCAAATCCGCCTTTGTGTTTCTTGTGCTTCTTAGCTTCATAAGGTGCACTTGAAAATGCTGTGTTATTATTGGCTGTACTGCTATTATTAGTATTGTTATATGGTATATCACTGCCACTGTAACGGTACTGTGAATCATTCTCATTATTGTCGTTATACATAATCATTCTCTCCTTTTAACATTGTATTATGACAATGAAGATTCCATACATAACAAATGAACACATCTCACTGTCAATACATGTAATATAACAACGAAATGTGTTCATATTGTGTTTTAGTTGTTAATTAAATTTGAACTGATTATAAACCAACAATTTCAGAAACTGCATCAGTAAGTTCTTCTAACTTCTTATCAGCATCCTCAAGACCTGTTCCCTTAACACCCATATAGAACTTAATCTTAGGCTCTGTTCCTGAAGGTCTTGCACAGCACCATGCATGGTCATTAAGTTCAAAATAAAGTACGTTAGATTCAGGAAGTCCTGTAGGCTTCTTCTCGCCTGTAGCAATAACTGTACACTCATCCTTCTTATAATCTCTGAACTCAACAACATTCCATGCTCCGAACTTCTTAGGTGGATTATTTCTTAAATCATCCATCATCTTAGCAATTTGGACAGCACCTTCTGCACCCTTCATAGTTACAGCCTTCTGTCCTTCCTTGAAGTAGCCGTACTTATCAAAGATATTAATCATCTGATCCCATAAAGTAATGCCTTTAGACTTATAGTAAGCTGCTGCTTCACATAATGCCATAACAGCTACGATGGCATCCTTGTCTCTTGCATGAGTTCCAACCAAGCAGCCGTAACTCTCTTCAAAACCGAATTCATATTCGTATGTATTATTCTGCTCAAAGAACTTAATCTGCTCACCAATATACTTAAATCCTGTAAGAACTTCAATAAGCTTTAAGTTATATTCCTTAGCGATAAGATCAGCTAAGTTAGTAGATACGATAGTCTTTACAAATGCACCATTCTCATGAAGAAGTCCCTTCTCCTTTCTCTGTGAAAGAAGGTATTCTGCAATAAGCATACCAGACATATTACCTGTGAATGACTTGTACTCACCTGATTTAGTGTCCTTAGAATATACGCCAAGTCTGTCCGCATCAGGGTCAGTTGCAAGAATAATATCTGCATCAACTTCCTTAGCAAGTCTTAATGCATATGTGAATGCCTTAGGGTCTTCAGGATTAGGGTACTCGAGTGTTGTAAAGTTAGGATCTGGTTTTTCCTGTTCTGGAACAACATATACATTCTTGAAACCTAACTCTCTTAAAATTCTTCTTACAGGAACATTACCTGTACCATTGAATGGTGAGTATACAATCTTAATATCATCAGCAACCTGCTTAATGATATCTCCGTTAAGGCTCTGCTTCTTTAATGCTGCAATAAATGCATCATCCATATCATATCCAATAATGTTATACAGGCCTCTTACTCTAGCCTCTTCTTCATCAATAGTCTTAACATCATTAAAATCAGTAACAGCCTTAACTTCATTGATAATCTGTGTATCCTTAGGTGCTGTTATCTGGCATCCGTCATCCCAGTATACCTTATATCCATTGTATTCTGGAGGATTGTGGCTTGCCGTAACCATAATACCTGCTGTACAGTGAAGTTCTCTTACTGCAAATGAAAGTTCTGGTGTTGGTCTTAATGAAGGGAATATGTATACCTTAATGCCATTAGCCGCAAGACAAAGAGCTGCTTCCTGCGCAAATTCTCTTGACATTCTTCTATTATCATGAGAAATAGCAACACCCTTATCCTGTGTTCCTTCCTTGATAATAAAATTAGCTAACCCTTGTGTTGCCTTTCTTACAATGTATACATTCATTCTGTTAGTACCATTGCCTATGACACCTCTAAGTCCGCCTGTTCCAAACTCAAGATCCTTATAGAATCTGTCCTCAATCTCTTTCTCATCTCCTGCAATTGATTTGAGTTCTGCACGTGTGTCTTCATCAAAATATTCATTCTCACACCATGCTTTGTAAGTTTCCATATAACCCATACCCTTTACCTCTTTTCTTGATTTATATTAGTCCTGTAAAGCTTTTCTAAAGCTCTCAGAAACTGCTTTCAATGCTTCTTCTTCGTCCGGACCTTCTGCTATGAGAGTTATCTCATCTCCACAACCAACGCCTGATGCAAGAATAGATATAACACTCTTTGCATTAACAACCTTATTCTTAAATGTGAATGTAATGTGTGAATCAAATTTAACAGCTGTATCACACATTGCTCCTGCAGGACGAAGATGTATTCCTAATGCACTCCCAACTAGTATCTTCTCACTTACCATATGAATCACCTCTCAATTTCTAGTCGTCACTGATGTTGTTTCCTGAGTCGACTGAGTAGTTTCTGTTTCCTGGGTATTATCCTTAAACAACACATTAACGGATGCTGCTCTCTTTAATGTAACTCCATCCGGAAGTTTAACCGACAATGTAATGCTTTGTATTCCTGACGTAGTATATGTAGACAAATCTGCAGTCATCGTTATGGCAGATGCGTCTAATGCAGCAATTGCAGTCTCTGAACCCTCGACATCTATTGAAAATGTTCTATCCTCAAAGCTGTAGCTCATTCCGGTTTCAAGTCCACTAACCTTAATATCTGATGTATTAAGTGTTATTGTCTTATTACCTGTACTCTCGATTCTTACTGTAACCTCAATCCTTGCATTATCAAGAATTGTAAGCGATTTATCTATGTAATCCGAAAGACCAAACTTATACACTTTATTTTCAGTCAAACCATCTACATTAATATTACTTGCCGGAATAACAATCTTATCAAGACTGTTAAGCATATTGGTATCACCATATACAACAACACTATCACGATTAAGCGTCACTCCTGAAACTCTGTATCCGTCTGCCGGTTTTCCTGACGTCTTAACTTCTATACTTACAGTCTTAGTCCTTACAACCTGTGCAGTATAGCCCACACTTGTCTGTGTAAGTTCAACAGAAGAATCATTAATTTCATTATTATCAGAATCATACAAATGAATATCTGCTGTTCCCGTCACATCTGCAGTCGCTCCTGTCACATCAAAAGATATCCCTGCATGGTCTATATTATCGATAACAGACGAAGGTCCTGTAACCTTAACAGATGTTGGATTAAGCACTCTTCTTACCACTGCATAGCCATCTGCCGCTGAACCGGTAATCTCTGAAACAACATTTACAGTCTTAGTATCTCTGTTTTCTATGCTTAATCTTACAGCAGATGTTTTAGGTGTAGCTTCAACATTATTAAGAACCTGTCCATCTTTAACAACTGATACATGAATATCAACATAATCAGCAAATGCGCTTATCTTGCTAAGATCCGCAGTTGCAACAATATCACTTGCTTTGATATTAGTAACAATACTCTTCGGTCCACTTACATATACTGATATCTTGCCACCCTCTACAATTTCATAACTGTAATTCTTATCAGTCAGACTCTCTGTATTAATAAGCTGTACCGACACATTACTGAATGTATAACTCGTGGTTGGATCATATACATTAACTATAACCGTCCACAAAACAACCGCAAATATAGCCGACAGAATCTTAAGGCTCAGGTTCTTAAACATCTTTTCCTTCATGCTTTAGCCTTCCTCTCCATATCTTGAACGACTTCACATCAATAGTTCTCCTGCGAAGATATTCCAGCTTGTTTCTAAGAGAATCCGCATCAATATCATGAATAAGTTCTCCACCAACAGCCACCGAAACCTTACCGGTTTCTTCAGATACTATAATAGTCATACTGTCTGTCACTTCACTGATACCAACACCTGCTCTGTGCCTTGTGCCAAGAGCCTTATTAAGATTGTTATTATCTGAAAGAGGCAGATAACATGTTGCAGCAACAACCCTGTCTCCCCTTATAATAACAGCTCCATCGTGAAGCGGCGTATTATGCTCAAATATATTGATAAGCAGCTGGCTTGTAACCAGGCCATCAACCGTAATTCCTGTTTTCTCATATTCTTCAAGAACCATATCCTGTTCAATAACTATAAGTGCTCCTGTATAAGCAGCCCCCATATCAAAGCATGCCCTTACTATCTCTTCTGCAGTCTTACTGCTAAACCTTTCACCCTTTTCTCTTCCGTCATTAAACCTGAAAAGTCCAAACAGAATCTTCTTTCGTCCAAGCTGCTCTAATGCTCTTCTTAACTCCGGCTGGAATATAATAACAAGTGCAATAATACCAACACTGATTGTCTTTCCTGCAATCCACAGAATAGTCTTAAGATTCAGAATATACGCAATCAGTGCGAATATAACAACAATAATAATTCCCTTAAGCAATACCCATGCCTTGGTATTCTTAATCCATACCATGACATTATATATAACAAAAGCAATAATCACAATCTCAATAATATCGGTCCATGTTATACGCGGAATATATAATTTAACAAGATAATCCCTTATGAAATTATTCACTGTATTATCGCCTCCGTTCTTCTTATAATCTTCTAAATAAAACTAGCAAAATATATTCTGATTATTACTTATCATCATCATAGAATAAAATATCATCATCTTCTTCGTTAGATACTGCATATCCATTATCTTTAGCTGTATCGCCGGTTCTCATCTGTCTGATATCATCTGTCTTCTTAGTCTTTTTAGCATTAATATGCTTAATTCTTACATCAGCATTTGCAACATTAATCTTTGGTACAGCCTTTACATAATAATAATATTCATCATCCTCATACTGTACATACTCTGTTCTCTTATAATCAAGTGCAAAGAAAACAATATTGCAGATATATGCAGCTGCAACCCCCAGTATAGTTCCTATAATTATAAGAACAATATTAAAATCTGATTTCAAAGCTATCTGTCCTACAACCAGAATAAGGAACTGTGTTATACTTCCCACAATAATAGCTATTTTCCATGAATGATCGATTTTCTGTCTTCGGATAATATATACAACAATAATAGTAACTGCAGCTGCTATAATAAGCACCAGCATCTGTCTGTTCTTTAAAAGGCTTTCTATAAGATAAGATATCTGTTTCATACTTTCTGACAAAGAATCATCAGAAATAGCAGCCTCATAATCACTTGCAGTTCTTATTATGTAGTACATAATAACACCAAAACTCACTGGTATAACTGCCGCAACTGACGAACACAGACCAATCGCTACCGGAAGCACAAATGGTATCTTCATCCAGCAGAACATAGCAGTAATAATAAGTATATAAGCTGTTTTAGGTGCAAATCTGAAATACAGAAGATACATCAGAAGCATTACACACAATACCAGTAATGCAAATTCCGGAGCAATTACATACAACTGTATAAGAATAAACGCTGAAAGAACTATCAGTGTAAAACCACCCGGAAGAAATGCACATATAACAGAAAGTAACAGTGCAAACACCGGATTCTTCAACTTATCCATGTAACCAATACTTGTATTAATCATAATAAAACATATCAATGCAATAATAAACTTTGATGCTGGTACCACATATGTATTATATCTGTTGTAAAATTTCTTAAAACTTTCCTTTAATTCCAATAAAAATGCCATCTATGCCTCCAAATAATTATTTCTTCTTCTGCCCTGTATAGAATCTTTCCAGCTTATTAAGCCTTGAAAAATACCTCTTAATACCTTTTCTGGTATTCTCATATCTGAAATAATATACAAACCCAGCAATTACACAGAATACGATAAGCATAAGCACATAATACAATGCAAACTTCTTGGCAAGTCCTATATAATCCAGGTTATTGATATCCCTTATCATTCCTTCTGCGTTACACAAGAAATACATTGCCAGAAGAATCACTCCTGCAAATGTAGTGGCAATCACTGTCTTTAATACTCCAAAAGCGATGTAATCACCCTTAAAATACTTGGCAGTTTTCAACATGCTTTTTCCTTCATTCTTCTCATATATTGCCATCTTGGTCATCATTTTGATTTTATTCTCATTAAGCAATTCATTCACCTCATTAAACAAGTTTAACCTGCATATGTTTAAATATAACATATTTTTACTTAATTGTATATTACAATTTGAGAGTGTCCGCCACCTGTAACAGTTAATACTCAATATATATTATATTCCTTGTTTTTGCAGATTATATCTGTTTTTCTCTTTTTATATAATATAACACAATCACTCTGTTATAAAAAGAAAAAAGAGTGAAAGACATAAAAACTTCCACTCTTAATCATTCTAGAATTCGATGCGTATCTGTGTCCCCTTGTCAACTTCACTTTCTAAATATATTCTTGCATCATGAAGTTCTACAATATGCTTTACAATAGCAAGGCCAAGCCCTGTTCCACCAGTTTCCTTTGAACGGCTCTTATCAACTCTGTAAAATCTTTCAAATACTCTGTCCTGCTGATCCTTAGGAATTCCTATTCCATCATCAGTCACTTCTAACCTTGGCTTGCCATCTACCATTCCTGCAAACACTTCCACATGTCCGCCTTCTTTATTATATCTTATTGCATTCTGTACAAGATTATCAATAAGCTCCCTTATCATATCCTTATTACCACGAATCATGCATGCTGAACCTCTATATGAAAAACGTATTCCCTGTTTCTGCGCATTAACCTGCAGAGACTCTGCACAATCCTTAACAAACTCATACAAATCAAAATTCTCATACTGCCTTGGCATTTCGCTGTGGTCTAATTCTGAAAGCCTTATAATATCATTAATTAATGATAATAATCTTTCTGAATTACGCTTAATCTCATGTGCAAAATGTATCCCCTGTTCATGGTTTACCATCTCATTCTCAATAAGCTCGGCATAGCCTGAAATTGCGGTAAGAGGAGTCTTTAGTTCATGTGATACATTTGCAGTAAAATCCTGTCTGCTTCTTGCAGCAGCAAGAATATTCTCATGCTGTGTCCTGATTTTCTCTGCAAAAGGTGCTATTTCTTTATATACAGGCTTCTCCTGTACGGAATCTATATTCTTAGCCATTCTCTCGATAGGCTCAATAAGTGTCCTTGTAAGTAATTGTGAAAGAACGATACACACTACTATAATTACTGCAAGTATTCCTGTTACTGCCGGAAACACATTGCCAAACACACTTAGCATACTGCTTGCATCACAGGATACTCTTATAACAGTCCCATCCCTCTGTTTTAAAGCATAATAAAAGGTATTCATATCCATCGTGTCAGAATTTC
>ULVT01068509.1_pt1 | contig 11265 bp, 9 predicted proteins | sample 1959701 | NCBI WGS metagenome assembly ULVT01 (sample SAMEA4835793, study PRJEB28245) | human gut metagenome | biome: gut microbiome; material: fecal sample | place: Denmark | collected 2008
TTGTTTTGCAATGACTGTCATGTTGTAATATAGGTGTCATACCCAGCAGCACGCAGACGATATTCCATGCGGATTGCATTTTCGAGGCGAGAGAATGCGCCAACTTGAACCTTATACAAGTCGCCGTCCATTAAAATAAAAGCTGGAAAACCTTCTTCTGTGAGCTGTGAGTTTAATTCGTAGGCATAATTTCTGTTTTTAAATGCACCGACTTGAACACGGTAAAGTTCGGAGGCAGGTGTATTGTCAGATAGAGGAGAAGGCGGCCGTTCATTTTGAGTGTTGTTGGAGATTTCAGTAGGATAAGATGCTGATGAGATTGAATCAGGCAGCTGACCTTCATTTTTAAGTGTTTCCAATATGCCATTTGAAATTGCAGCAGCTATTTCCTCAAACTCCTCGTCAAATTTTAGATTGTCAGCATCATTGTCGATAAAACCAGTTTCAATTAAAACAGCAGGCATGCGAGAACGACGAAGCACCGCAAGGCCAGGGCGCTCAATTACGCCAATATCGCGAAAGCCAAGTGCGGCAAGCTCTCTGTTAATATCGCGTGCCATTTGTGCAGCTACGCCGCGGTCAGCATAGACTAGTGTTTCAATGCCAGATGCGTTTCCGGCAATTGGAGAGGCATTTCGATGAAAGGATATTAGATAATCAGCACCGCTTTCATTTGCAATCATTGCCTTTCGGTAAGGACTGTCATAAACATCATCTGTGCGTGTATACAAAACATCAACACCGTTTTGAGAGAGTAGTTCACCGACAGCAAGAGCCAGTCTAAGATTATCATCTTTTTCCTGTCTTCCCTTATAGACAGCACCGGGATCCATTCCGCCGTGGCCGGGATCAATAATAACAGTTGGCATGTAGGAATCCTCAAAAAGTTTGCTCCTTATAGGATATGTTTGTTTATATGTTGTGGTTCCTGTTTAAACAGAACTAATTGCATATGATTTGTAACTGTGATAGGATATTTGCAGGAGGAGAAAAACATGATACAGGATATTATACCACATCAATATGATAATCATTACATTGAATATCAGCCACAAATCACAGATTTTTGTATTTGCCTAAAGGATGGAACAGTGCTGTTATGCCAAGATAAAAAAGAAAAGAACAGCTGGTACATACCAACATTCAAGGAGCTTGCAGAGCCGCTTTATGGTGCTGTTTATTTATTTGCAATTGACGGAAGACATTATTTTTTAAAGCAGATGACAGGGAAGGACGATACGGGATTGATTGAGGATGAGAGCAACATGACATCTGGTCCATCGGATCGCTTACAGGCACTTGAAAATACAAAAGGACTTACGGGAGCATGGAAAAACAGACGTGATATGCGTGAGATAATGCCTCGTTTTATTGCTTTTGCTGGAATTACGGCGCTTCAGCTTGATGGCTGGTATAGAAACAATCGTTACTGCGGTCACTGCGGTGGCTTATTAAAGAAAGATCATAAGGAGCGTATGCTTTATTGTGAGAAGTGCGGCAGTCGAGTATATCCGCGCATAAATCCGGCAGTTATTATTGCTGTAACGAAGGGGTCAAAGCTTCTTATGACAAAGTATGCGGGAAGAACGTATACCAGATATGCACTTGTAGCAGGCTTTACCGAGATTGGAGAGACACTTGAGCAGACAGTAGCAAGAGAGGTAATGGAAGAGACAGGTATTCGAGTAAAGAATCTTCGCTATTATAAGAGCCAGCCGTGGTCCTTTACAGATACGCTGCTTACTGGATTTTTCTGTGAGGCAGATGGAGAACAGGATATTCGTCTTGATAAGGAAGAACTCGCTGTTGCCGAGTGGATCGAGCGCGACAAAATTGATCAGGCTCAGGATTCTTACGATGACCTGAGCCTGACAAATGAGATGATATGTTATTTTCGTGATCACAAGGATGTATGATGAGATTACTTATTATAGAAGCGAAGCACACCGTCCATCTGCGCTGTCATATTGAGAAGCAGACTGTCTGCAATGGTAAGCGCACACATCGCCTCAACGACAACAACAGCACGAGGAACAATCAAAGGATCATGGCGACCTTTGATCGTCAGTTCCATCGGTTCCTTATTGCGTGAAATTGTCTGCTGCGGACGGAAGATCGAAGGTGTAGGCTTAACTGCTGCACGAACAATAATGGTATCACCATCACTTATGCCGCCCAGAATGCCGCCTGCATGGTTGGTTTTCTTGGCGGTATTTCCATCCTCATTAATATAGAAGGAATCGTTGTTTTCTGAGCCGACAGCATGTGCTGCTGCGAAGCCATCACCGATTTCAATTCCCTTAACAGCACCGATAGAGACAAGCGCTTTAGAAAGATTAGCATCAAGCTTTTCAAATACAGGATCGCCAAGGCCAGCTGGAACACCTGTGATGCGGCATTCGATTACACCTCCGGAGGATTCCTTTTCTTCCATCATGCGGTCAACATATTTTTGTGCCATTGCAGCAGCTTCTGCATCTGGCAGATGGAATGGATTGTTGTCAATCTCTTCTGGACAAAATGTTTTAGCTGCAACAGGTCCAATAGATGAGGCATAGGCAGTAATAGAAATGCCAAGCTGCTCTAAAAGCTTCATAGCCACAGCACCACCTGCCACACGTCCGATTGTCTCACGACCGGATGAGCGTCCGCCGCCGCGATAATCGCGAAAACCATACTTTTGATCAAATGTATAATCTGCATGACCAGGGCGATAGCTATTTGCAATTTCGGAATAATCTTTAGAACGCTGTGTCTCATTGATTACTTCCATAGCAATTGGTGTACCAGTTGTGCGTCTCTCAAATATACCAGAGAGAATATGAACACGATCTGCCTCATTTCGTGGGGTAGAGTAACGTGATTGTCCTGGACGTCTGCGGTTTAGCTGCATTTGGATATCTTCTTCTGAGAGAAAAAGCCCTGCCGGACAGCCGTCAACGACAACGCCGATTGACGGACCGTGTGACTCGCCCCAAGTAGTAATACGAAAAATAGTGCCGAAGGATGAACCTGCCATAAAAACCTGCCTTTCTGTGCAAAAAATCAGTTTTAAACAAACTGATTGGATGTCTCATCATAGTAATAATCAATTTGAGCGAGTGTGTTGCAGAGTGTTTGCTTGTCTGCGTTTAGACTGATGCATAGTTCGTCAAGACTTGGATAAAAATCGCGAAGCTGCGTATTGATATAGCTTAAAAGAATTACTGGATCTTTAGGTAAAACGGTCATGAAAAGCCTCCTATTATTTATTGTCAGAATGTGAGCAGCCGCATGAACAGGATTCATGCTGAAAATGTTCAGTCTGTGAGTGCGAAATTCCCTGACTGTCAAATTCACCGGGACAGCTGGTATGCAGGTAGCTGTCAACAAAGTGATGAAGGAGCGCGGCCTGTGTGGTGGAGGCAATGTGATAATGTACTTCCTTTCCATGTCGATTTCCTGTGATCAGCCCTGCATCTTTTAGACAGCGTAGGTGATGGGAGACAGCGGGAGCACTCATGCCGACAGCAGCAGAGATATTAAGTACGCATTCCTCACTGTGACACAGCAGCCAGAAGATCTGAAGACGTGTACCGTCACAAAGCTGTTTGAAGGCACTGGCCATATCTGCGCAGGTATCTTTAGAGGGCATTGCCTCAAGAACGTTATGGATATCCCCATGATTATGTGGGAGAATTGGAGTTGTCATATAAATTACCATGCCTTTCCGTAATCTGCTGGTGTAAGCAGACACAAGTATGAGATTGCTGTTTTTGCAAATGAGGTTTTTAATAGAGTTTTTTATAAAAAAACAAATATATGTTCACAAATACAGCAAATTAGCAAGATTGATTGACAAAAAAACAAGAATCATCTAGCCATGTCATCTATTTTACTATAGGAAAAATAAAAATACAAGATTTTTTAGGATTTTCCACTTTACTAATTGCCAGATTATGTTATAATATTAACAGAGTGTCTGTGAAAACAGTAAAGATCTGTTTGGACACAAAAGAAAACCGGGAGCAATCCCTTATTTTTAGGAGGTTTATAATGGCTAAGTGGGTTTACAAGTTCCAGGAAGGCAATGCTTCTATGAGAAATCTTCTCGGAGGCAAGGGCTGCAACCTGGCTGAGATGACCGGTCTTGGCATGCCGATTCCACAGGGTTTCACTGTAACGACTGAGGCATGTACCGAGTATTACAACTGCGGAAAGAAGATTTCTGATGAAATTCAGACACAGATCTTTGATGCATTAAAGTGGTTAGAGGAGTACAATGGCAAGAAGTTAGGTGACGTAGAGGATCCGTTACTTGTTTCTGTTCGTTCTGGTGCACGTGCATCCATGCCAGGTATGATGGATACCATCCTGAACCTGGGTCTGAACGATGTATCTGTTGAAGGCTTCGCAAAGAAGACTGGCAATCCAAGATTTGCTTACGATTCTTACAGAAGATTCATCCAGATGTTCTCTGACGTTGTTATGGAGGTTCCGAAGAGCCATTTTGAGAAGATCATCGATGAGATCAAGGCTGAGAAAGGTGTAACCTACGACGTAGAGCTGACCGCTGATGACTTAAAGGAACTGATTGTTCGTTTTAAGAAGGTTTACTTTGATGCTATGGGAAGCGAGTTCCCACAGGATCCTACTGTACAGCTGATGGAGGCTGTAAAGGCTGTATTCCGTTCTTGGGATAATCCGCGTGCTATCGTATACCGTCGTATGAATGATATTCCGGGTGACTGGGGTACCGCTGTAAACGTACAGACCATGGTATTCGGTAACAAGGGTGAGACATCTGGTACAGGTGTTGCATTTACTCGTAACCCATCTACTGGTGCAAAGGGTATCTTCGGTGAGTACCTGTTAAACGCACAGGGCGAGGACGTTGTTGCTGGTGTTCGTACACCACAGCCGATCTCTACTCTGGAGCAGGCTATGCCAGAAGTTTACAAGCAGTTCATGGATCTGGCTACAAATCTTGAGAATCACTTCCATGATATGCAGGATATGGAGTTCACCATCGAGGAAGGCAAGCTGTACTTCCTGCAGACACGTAACGGTAAGAGAACCGCTCCGGCTGCTATCAAGATCGCTTGTGACCTTGTAGATGAGGGACAGATTACTCCTGAGGAAGCTGTATGCCGTATCGAGGCAAAGTCTCTTGATCAGCTGCTTCATCCAACATTCGATACCGCTGCATTAAAGGCAGGTGAGGTTATCGGTTCTGCACTTCCGGCATCTCCAGGTGCTGCTGCTGGTAAGGTTTACTTTACTGCAGACGAGGCTAAGGCTGCTGGTAAGGGCGGCAGAGGCGAGAGAGTTATCCTGGTTCGTCTTGAGACTTCTCCAGAGGATATCGAGGGTATGCATGCATCTCAGGGTATCCTGACTGTTCGTGGTGGTATGACATCTCACGCAGCAGTAGTTGCACGTGGTATGGGTACTTGCTGTGTATCTGGCTGCGGCGAGATCAAGATCGACGAGGAGGCTAAGACCTTCGAGTTAGGTGGTTACACATTCCATGAGGGAGATTACATTTCTCTGGATGGTACTACTGGTAAGATTTATAAGGGCGACATCAAGACCGTTGAGGCATCTGTAGGTGGTGACTTCGGACGTGTTATGGCTTGGGCTGATCAGTTCAGAAAGCTGTCCGTACGTACAAACGCAGATACTCCGGCAGATACTTTAAATGCAGTAAGACTTGGTGCAGAGGGTATCGGTCTTTGCCGTACTGAGCATATGTTCTTCGGTGAGGAGAGAATCCCGAAGATCCGTAAGATGATCCTTTCCAAGACTGTTGAGCAGAGAGAGGCTGCATTAGCAGAGCTTCTTCAGTTCCAGAAGGCTGACTTCAAGGCTATGTACGAGGCTCTTGAGGGACGTCCGATGACAGTTCGTTACCTGGATCCGCCGCTGCATGAGTTCGTTCCTACCGATCCGGAAGATATCGCAGCACTGGCTAAGGATATGAACCTGACCGTTGAGGAAGTAAAGGCTACCTGTGATTCCCTGCATGAGTTCAACCCAATGATGGGTCATCGTGGATGCCGTCTGGCTGTTACCTATCCTGAGATCGCTAAGATGCAGACAAGAGCCGTTATGGAAGCTGCTATCGAAGTTGCACAGGAGAAGGGTTATGACATCGTTCCAGAGATCATGATTCCGTTAGTAGGCGAGAAGAAAGAGCTGAAGTTCGTTAAGGACGTTGTTGTAGAAGTTGCAGAGCAGGTTAAGAAGGAAAAGAATTCCGACATGCAGTATCATATCGGTACCATGATCGAGATTCCGCGTGCAGCACTGACCGCTGATAAGATCGCTGAGGAAGCTGAGTTCTTCTCATTTGGTACAAACGACCTGACTCAGATGACCTTTGGTTTCTCTCGTGATGATGCAGGTAAGTTCTTAGATTCTTACTACAAGGCTAAGATCTACGAGTCCGATCCATTTGCAAGACTTGATCAGGAGGGCGTAGGCCAGCTGGTTAAGATGGCAGTTGAAAAGGGACGTGCTACCAGACCGAACTTAAAGTGCGGTATCTGTGGTGAGCACGGTGGAGATCCAAGCTCCGTAGAGTTCTGCCATAAGGTAGGCTTAAACTACGTTTCTTGCTCACCGTTCCGTGTGCCGATCGCAAGACTGGCTGCTGCACAGGCTGCATTAAACAATAAGTAATATCAAACTTACGTAAAAATAAGTTAAAATTAAGACTCTTGGAACTTTGGAGAAAGATCTCTGAAGTTCTAGGGGTCTTTTTTAGTACAACAATTTATGCCCATAACTACATGACAACTACATAAAACAATGCTATAATGTGGAGGTGAAAACGAAAAGAGGTGCATATATGATGTCAAAATTTAAAGATAGATTTCAATTAACACCAGAACAGAGTTTGTTCCTGGCAAAAAAGAAATGGGATGAAAATGTAGTATAAGGCATGAAAATAAGCTGTAGCTTTGACAAAGAAAAATAGGCGGAGTAAAATTTATGCAGGAATTATTTTTAAATAGTGAAGCATCAGTTCAGTCTGATCGTATTTTATATACCCCATCTTTATTTGCGCGCAGTGCACTTCTTAATTTGCAGGAAGTAGGGTCGCTGAAGGCACGCAGTCCACATACATCTACCAGATCGGGGCTGACATCATATTTATATTTCCTTGTTTTGGATGGAGAAGGAAGTTTAACGTATGAAGGACGTCAATATAAGCTAAAACAGGGAGATTGTGTCTTTATTGATTGTCAAAAACCATACAGCCACAGTACATCAGAAAATTTATGGTCACTTGCATGGTGCCATTTTTATGGAACAAGTATGACGGCAATTTATGAAAAATATAAAGAACGAGGTGGATTGCCAATATTTCACCCGGAGAATAGTAAAGTATTTGAAGAACTTTTGAAGCAGTTGTATAAGCTTGCAGGATCATCTGATTATATACGTGATATGCGAATTAATGAAAGCTTGAGTACACTTTTAACGCTTCTTATGCAGGAATCTTGGAATCCTGATAATTCAGCAATTTCAAAGAAGCGTATGGAGCTAGTTTCCGTAAAAAATTATATGGACGAGCATTATGTTGAGAAAATTACATTAGATGATTTAGAGGCGCAATTTTTTATTAATAAGTATTATCTTTTGAAAATTTTTAAGGAAACGTATGGAGTGACGATCAGCAGCTATCTGATTTCAAGGCGTATTACAAGGGCAAAACAGCTGCTTCGTTTTACACAAATGACGATAGATGAGGTTGGATGTGCTGTTGGAATGGACGGAGCTGGATATTTTAGCAGAATGTTTAAAAAGTCAGAGGAAATCAGCCCCAAAGAATACCGCAAGCAGTGGCAGTAATGATAAAAACCAATATAGTGCAAAAATAATGCAAGATAAGCTCTGTTTTTTTGCTTTAAAAAGAATAAAATAAAGAGGAAACTGAAAACAAGAATAATCAAAAGAGGAGTTATATCTATGGCAAAGGTTGCATTGATTACAGGAATTACAGGACAGGACGGTTCTTATCTGGCAGAGTTTTTGCTGGAGAAGGGATATGAGGTTCATGGAATTACACGCCGTGCGTCTATTTCAAATACAGCACGTATTGATCATTTAATGGGAAAAATCACACTTCATGACGGAGATCTGTCAGACTCCTCATCATTAATTCGTATTATCAGTCTGGTTAATCCAGATGAGATCTACAATTTGGCAGCACAGTCACATGTGCAGGTATCATTTGACGTACCAGAGTATTCTGGCGATGTAGATGCACTTGGCGTTCTGCGTATTTTAGAGGCATGTCGTATACTTGGCCTGACAAAGAAGACAAAGGTATATCAGGCATCTACATCTGAGCTTTATGGAAAGGTTGAGGAAGTTCCGCAGAAGGAGACAACACCATTTCATCCATATTCTCCATATGCAGTTGCAAAGCAGTATGGCTTTTGGATTGTAAAGGAATACCGTGAAGCATATGGCATGTTTGCTGTAAATGGCATTTTGTTTAACCATGAGTCTGAGAGACGTGGTGAAAACTTTGTTACAAGAAAGATTACGTTGGCAGCAGGCCGTATTGCAGAGGGACTGCAGGATCATTTGGAGCTTGGAAATATGGATTCTTTACGTGACTGGGGTTATGCAAAGGATTATGTAGAGTGCATGTGGATGATTATGCAGCATGAGACACCAGAAGATTTTGTCATTGCAACAGGTGAGCAGCATACAGTACGTGATTTTACAGAAAAGGCATTTGCAGCAAATGGCATCACGATACGTTGGGAGGGAACTGGTCTTGATGAAAAGGGCTATGATGCACAGACTGGAAAGATGCTTGTATGTGTAAACCCGGCGTGGTTCCGTCCAACTGATGTTGATAATCTGTGGGGTGATCCGACAAAGGCAAAGACTGTTCTTGGCTGGAATCCGCAGAAGACAACATATGCACAGTTAGTTGAGATCATGGCAAAGCATGACAGACAGCTTGCAAAGCAGGAGAAAGCAATGAAGGAGGCTGCTCTGTAATTTGGAAAGAGCGAGAAATAGGTGACGATTATGATGGACAAGAATGCAAAAATATATGTAGCAGGTCATCGCGGAATGGTAGGTTCTGCGATTGTTAGAGAATTACAGCGCCAGGGATATACGAATATTGTGACTCGTACACATGCTGAGTTGGATTTATGCCGTCAGGATGCGGTTGAGGCATTTTTTGCAGAAGAAAAGCCAGAATACGTATTTTTAGCAGCAGCAAAGGTTGGCGGTATTGTGGCAAATCAGAATGCATTGGCTGATTTTATGTATGATAACATGATTCTTGAGATGAATGTGATTCACTCTGCATGGAAGAATGGCTGCAAGAAGCTTGAATTTTTAGGTTCTTCTTGTATTTATCCACGTATGGCACCACAGCCTATGAAGGAAAGCTGTCTGCTGACATCTGAACTTGAAAAGACAAATGAGGCATATGCGCTTGCTAAGATTTCTGGATTAAAGTATTGCGAATTTTTAAATCGCCAGTATAACACTGATTACATCAGTGTTATGCCTACAAATCTTTATGGCCCTAATGATAATTATCATCCTACTCACAGTCATGTGCTTCCAGCACTTATTCGCCGTTTCCATGAGGCAAAGGTAAATGGTCTTGAGGAAGTTACTTGTTGGGGAGATGGTTCACCGCTTCGTGAATTTTTGTATGTAGATGATCTTGCAAACTTATGTGTATTCTTAATGAATAACTATAGCGGAGATGAGACTGTCAATGCCGGAACTGGAAAAGAGCTGACGATTAAAGAGCTGACTGAGCTGGTGGCAAAAGTAATCGGCTATACAGGAAAGATTAATTGGGATATAACAAAGCCAAATGGCACTCCTAGAAAGCTGCTTGATGTATCTAAGGCTAAGAATCTTGGCTGGACATATAAGACAGAGCTTGAAGAAGGAATTCGTCTGTCCTATGAAGACTTTTTAAATAACCCGATGAGGGCTGAACGATAATGATTAAATGAAAGGCGGCCGTTACCCAACTTGGGCAGCGGCCTTTCGCATATAAGAAAGGGTAGAAAAATGAATATTGTATTGTTATCTGGTGGTTCTGGACAGCGTTTATGGCCGCTTTCAAATGATATTAGATCAAAACAGTTTATTAAGATTTTTCATAAAGAGGATGGAACACTTGAATCGATGGTGCAGAGAGTGTACCGTCAAATTAGAAATATTGATCCTGATGCTAATGTGACAATTGCAACATCAAAGTCGCAGGTTTCAGCAATTCATAATCAACTGGGAGAAAATGTTGGAATTAGTGTTGAACCTTGCAGAAGAGATACGTTTCCAGCAATTGCACTGGCAGCAGCTTATCTGAAAGATAAAAAGCATTTGCCGTTAGATGAAGCTATTGTAATTTGCCCGGTTGATCCTTATGTCGATAATGATTATTTTGAGGCGCTTGATGCGCTTGAAAAGCGTGCAGCAAAAAGCACGGCCAATCTTGTTTTAATGGGAATTGAGCCTACATATCCAAGTGCAAAGTATGGCTATATTATTCCAAAGTCACGAGAAAATATCAGCTCAGTTTCTATGTTTAAGGAGAAACCAACAGAAGAGGTTGCTCAAACTTATATTACACAGGGAGCACTTTGGAATGGAGGCGTGTTTGCGCTTCGACTTGGCTATGTATTGGAAAGAGCACATCAGCTGATTGATTTTACTGATTATCAGGATTTGTTTGATAAATATGAGACATTAGAGAAAATCAGTTTCGATTATGCAGTTGTTGAGCATGAGGAAAACATCGAAGTAATGCGTTTTTCTGGAATGTGGAAGGATTTGGGAACATGGAATACTCTTACAGAGGCAATGGACAGCCGCAATGTTGGTCAGGCGCTTTTTAGTGAAACATGTCAGAATGTGCATGTCGTAAATGAACTTAATCTCCCAGTGCTTTGTATGGGATTAAAGGATGTTGTTGTATCAGCTAGTCCAGATGGCATTCTTGTATCAGATAAAAAGCAGTCGAGCTATATTAAGCCATTCGTCAATACGCTGGATCATCGAGTTATGTTTGCCGAGAAATCATGGGGAAGCTTTCGCGTTTTGGACGTTGAGAAAGAGAGTCTCACAATCAAGGTAACTTTAAATCCTGGCCATAAAATGAATTATCACAGTCATGAGTTTCGCGATGAAGTATGGACCATTATTTCTGGAACAGGCCGCGTTATTTTGAATGAGAAAGAACGTAATGTAAAGCCAGGTGATGTTATTGAGATGAAGGCAGGTTGC
>ULVT01080764.1_pt1 | contig 11220 bp, 13 predicted proteins | sample 1959701 | NCBI WGS metagenome assembly ULVT01 (sample SAMEA4835793, study PRJEB28245) | human gut metagenome | biome: gut microbiome; material: fecal sample | place: Denmark | collected 2008
ACGCTGCTGGTCGCCATCAATCCCTACCGGGAGGAAGTGTCCTTCCGGCTTGACGGGACGCTGGGCGGCGCGCTGTACACCTTCGGCGGCGAGGCCGCGCAGAAGGGAGAAACGGTCATGCTGCCCCCGGTAAGCGCGGGCGTCTACGGGCTTAAATGAATTTCACTGCCCCGCCGAAAACCGGCGGGGCAGGAATTCCCGGAAAAGGGAAATTTACGCTTGACAAATCGGGTTTCCTGTAGTATTATAACCGGGCTGGACAGATAGCACCGTGATGGAGAAGTCGCGTAGCTGGCCGAGCGCGCACGATTGGAAATCGTGTATACCCCAAAAGGGTATCGAGGGTTCAAATCCCTCCTTCTCCGCCAACGAAATTCCGGGTTTTGCCTTCAAAACAGGCAGAACCCGGAACTTTTTCTTTATTTATGCAGATTTACAGAAAAATATTCCGGAAAAGAGGGGCACTATGTCGGGAAAATCCATTTTCATACAGGCAATCGGCCTTTTCGGGACGGTTTTGTTTTTCCTGTCGTACCAATGCAAAAACAACCGGACGCTGTTCCGCGTCCAGTTTGTTTCCTATCTGTGCTACACCACCCATCTGCTGATGCTGGGCGCGATCACCGGCGGGATCAGCTATGTTCTGAACACGGTTCGCTCCTTTTGTCTGGGAAGCAGGAGCAGCTTTCTGAAGGGGAAAACCATGTGCGCCGCGCTGTGCGTCATGCAGGTGACGGCGCTGATTTTCACCTGGGATGGCTGGTGGTCGATTCTTCCGGTGGCCGCGAATATTGCGGCGACGGTCGGCGGGTATACGTACAATCCGCGGAAAATCCGTCTCGTTGGGATGCTTGTCAATTCGCCGCTGTGGATCATTTATGATGTAATTATTGGCTCATGGGCGGGGATTCTGGACGAGATCGTCACGGAAATATCCATGATCGTATCCATTTTCCGCTATGGATGGAAGAATCTGGATTCCGTCAGCGGGCAGGACTGATTTGCCAACCAATTCTTAAATTAAAATTATGATGACAAACCCCCGGCAATATGGTATAGTCTCAGTAAAGAAACCGGCAAAGGAGTACTATCCATGGGGTATGATTATCTGGTCGTGGGGGCGGGGCTGTTCGGCGCTGCCTTTGCCCGGCAGGTGAAGGCGGCGGGGAAGTCCGTGCTTGTGATCGACCGGCGGAGTCACGTCGGCGGCAATGTGTATACCGAGGAGATCGAGGGAATCCAGGTACATACCTACGGCGCCCATATTTTCCACACCAACGACAAGACCGCGTGGGAGTATGTCAACCGGTTCACGGAATTTAACCGCTACACCAATTCCCCGGTGGCGAATTATCACGGGGAGCTGTACTCTCTGCCCTTCAACATGTATACCTTCAATAAAATGTGGGGTGTGACGACTCCACAGCAGGCGGAAGCGGAGATTGCCCGTCAACGGAAGGCCGCCGGGATTGCGGAGCCGAAGAATCTGGAGGAACAGGCCATTTCCCTCGTCGGCACGGATATTTATGAAAAGCTGGTGAAGGGCTACACCGAAAAGCAGTGGGGACGCCCCTGCAGGGAGCTGCCCGCCTTCATCATCAAGCGTCTGCCTGTGCGTCTTACCTTTGACAATAACTACTTCAACGCCCGGTTTCAGGGCATTCCCATGGGCGGCTACACCCAAATGGTGGAGAATATGCTGAGCGGCATCGAGGTGCGGCTGAATGTGGACTATCTGGAGCACAGAGCCGAGCTGAACGCGCTGGCGGACAAGGTCGTTTACACCGGCTCTATTGACAGCTACTTTGACTATTGCTTCGGCCCTCTGAGCTACCGCTCCGTCCGGTTTGAGACGGAGGTGCTGGATATGCCGAATTTTCAGGGCAACGCCGTGATCAACTACACCGACCGGGAGACGCCCTACACCCGCATCATCGAGCATAAGTTCTTCGAGTTCGGCACCCAGCCGAAAACTGTGGTGTCCCGGGAGTACAGTTCCGAGTGGAAGCCGGGGGTGGAGCCGTACTATCCCGTGAACGATGAAAAAAATAACGCCCTGTATGGAAAGTACAAGGTGCTGGCGGATAAGGAAGACAAAACCATCTTCGGCGGCCGGTTGGGGGAGTACCGCTATTACGACATGGACGCGGTAATCCTCCGGGCGCTGAGCCTTGCCAAATCAGAAATCGAAGGAGAAAGATAAATGAAGCTTCTGACGGTCACAGTACCCTGCTACAATTCTCAGGACTATATGGAGAAGTGCATCCAGAGCCTTCTGCCCGGGGGAGACCGGGTGGAGATCATCATTATTGATGACGGCTCCAAGGATAACACCGGAAAAATCGCCGACGAATATGCCCGGAAATTCCCGGACATTGTGCGGGTCATTCATCAGGAAAACGGCGGCCACGGTGAGGGCATCAATCAGGGATTGAAGCACGCCACCGGCACCTATTTCAAGGTCGTGGACAGCGACGACACCCTCAGCCCCGATTTCCCCAAGTTTCTGGACGCTCTTGAGGAATGTGAGCGGCAGGGCGGCGTGGATATGGTAGTGACAAACTACTACTACGTCCATTCCGACGGCGACGGGGATCGCTCCATCAACTATTCCGCCGTGTTGCCGGAGAACCGTATCTTCACATGGGAGGATACCAAACCCTTCCGGGCATACCAGATGCTCACCATCCATTCCAGCACTTTCCGCACCGAGATCATGCGTAAATGGGAGCAGCCGCTTCCCAAACATGTTTTCTACGAGGACAACCTGATGATCTATCAGACGATGCCCTATGTGCGGAAAATGTACTATCTCAACGCAGACCTTTACCGTTACTGGATCGGCCGGCCGGATCAGTCGGTGCAGTCTGCCGCTCTGGCCAAGCGCCACGCAGATCAGATCCTTGTGACGGAACGGTGCTTTACCACCTGTCACTTGGACGACATCACCGAACCCCGGCTGAAACGATACATGAAGCACGACCTGTTCATGATGCTTGGCATTGCTATTCTCACGACCCGGCTGAACAAGTCCGCCGAGACGGATGCCGAGCTGAAAAAGATGTGGGAGACCTGCATGGCCTATGACCCCAAGTGGGCGAACTACTTCCGCAAGCGCACGCCGCTGCTGTTTGTCAGTGTGCCGGGGCGGGTCGGGCAGGAATTTGCCGGGAGCTTTTACCGGTTTGCCAACAATGTGGTGCGGTTCAATTAAATAAAGAATAGCGCAGGAGCGGCGGGTTTACCGGCTCCTGCGTTTTTTTGTCAGAATTTGGCGTATTCCCAAATGGTTACAAATGTGTTACAATTGCTGCGCATATATGCAAGAAAACAGAACGAGGTGATTGTTATTCGACGAATTCTGACTTGTACTGTATCGGTTCTGCTCCTTTTGGGAGCGTTCCTTCTGCCGATGCGGGCTGAGGCGGCCACGGCGGATTCCAAAGCCGGTGTCGTGACGACTGCTTCCGGGAAGCTGAACGTGCGAAGCAGCCCGTCCTCCAGCGCAGCGGTGGCCGCGTCGCTGAATAAGGGAAGCTATGTTACGCTGATCTCCAAGTCCGGCGACTGGTGGAAGGTGGAATACGCAAAAGGGAAGTACGGCTACTGCCACGCGGGCTTCATCACGGTGACGGAGGGGACCCCGGTATCCGTGGCGGTAAGCAGCGGCACGCTGAACGTCCGCAGCGGGGCGGGGACGGCCTATGGAAAGGTCGGCGCCCTCAGCAAGGGGGAAACGGTCATCCGTCTGTCCACTGCGAACGGATGGAGCCGCGTCCTTTACGGCGGAACGAAAACCGGATACGTCAGCGCGCAATATCTGTCCGGAAACTATGCTTCAGTGTCCCTGAACGTGCCGAATTTCAAGCAGACGGACGCCCGCTGGGCGGATGTCCGGATCGGTACATCCGGGAAGACCTTTTCTCAGATCGGCTGCGCCACAACGGCGGTGGCAATGATGGAGTCCTTCCGCACGGGAAGAACCATCTACCCCGACGCTATGGCGAAGGAGCTTACCTATACGCCCTCGGGCAGTCTCTATTGGCCGAGCCACTATACGGCTGTCACGGACGGTTCCGGATATCTCAGTACCGTTTATGGTAAGCTGAAGCAGGGAAAACCTGTCTTGCTCGGCGTCAGCAATGCCTATGGCGGTCAGCACTGGGTGGTGGTCACAGGGTACGCCGGGGGAAGCAGTCTGACAGCGTCCGGATTTACCATCCGCGACCCCGGTTCCAATTCCCGGACGAACTTGCAGCAACTGCTGAATGTGTATCCTTCGTTTTATAAGTTCTTCTATTACTAAAAGTGTGGGGTTGGCAATGTCTGCCAACCCCACTATTCAATGTGATTTTTCAGCCATTCAAGAAGCCCATGGTCATCCATATCACCGGCGGCAACGCGGAGAATGACGGAAATCAAATCGTCATCTTCGTAGGAAAGTGTGATGTTGTTGATGTCCAGAAATACGAGCATGGCGTGAGTTCCGATGCGTTTGTTGCCGTCCACGAAAGGGTGATTGTGAATGAGTCCATAACCCAGACGGGCGGCTTTTTCGAGAATTGTGGGGTAGAGCTCCTGTCCGCCGAAGGCTTGCAGCGGCGTGTTGACTGCGGAGTCCAGCAGACCTTCATCACGCAGCCCATCCATGCCGCCGGACTGCGCGATCAGCATGGAATGCAACATCAGAATTTGACGCCTACTGAGAAGCTTCATTTTGCCAGTTCCTCATATACATGCGTGTTGCGCTGCATGAGCTTCGCGGAGGAAGCAAGCACATCGTCGTCGGCTGCCGCCTGCATGGTGTCCGCTTGGTTGAATTCGTAGATGATATACCGGGGCGTGTTGTTTTTCATAATAACGGCGGAACCATACTGGTCAACCAGCCGGGCAACCTTTGAGAAATTCTGATTGGCTACGGAGATGGGAACGATGGTATTGGTATCAATATTCATGGCAATGCCTCCTTTGTTATTAGTATACTCAAATATTAGGATAAAATCAACCTATTTTTGATATCTGTTTATACGAAAAAGACGCGGTCGTGTCGGCCGCGTCTTTTGTCAGTATGTAAATTACAGCAGCGGGATCCCGGCCTTTGCGCAGGCGTCCACAGTTTCGCTGTCCCATACGCTGGACTGTACTTCGCCGATGTGGGCGCAGCCCATCATCAGCATGGACAGACGGCTCTGGCCGATACCGCCGCCGATGGTCAGGGGCAGCTCGTTATTCAGCAGCATCTTGTGGAAGGGCAGCGCCTGCCGGTCATCGCAGTGGGCGAGGGTCAGCTGGCGGTCGAGGGATTCCGCGTCCACACGGATGCCCATGGAGGAAACCTCCAGCGCTCGGTTCAGCGTTTCGTCCCAGAAGAAAATGTCGCAGTTCAGATTCCAGTCGTCATAGTCGGGGGCGCGGCCGTCGTGGGGCTTGCCGGAGCGGAGAAGTCCGCCGATCTGCATGACGCAGGCAGTCTTATGCTCCCGGACAAAGGCGTTTTCCCGCTGGGAGCCGGTTTCCAGACCGGGATACATGTCTTCCAGCTCCTGGGCAGTGATGAAGGTGACCTCCCGGCTCAGATCGGTGCGCAGCTGGGGGAAGCGGACGTGCAGGCGGTCGTTGGTGTCGCAGATGGCACCCACGATGGCGCGGACGATGAGTTTCAGGAAGTCCAGATTCCGGTTTTCCCGGGTAATGATCTTCTCCCAGTCCCACTGATCGACGTAGATGGAATGGATGTTGTCCAGCGCTTCGTCCCGGCGGATGGCGTTCATGTCGGTGTACAGGCCATTTCCAACGGTGAAATTGTAGCGCTTGAGGGCAAGGCGCTTCCATTTTGCCAGAGAATGCACCACCTGAGCGTCCATGCCCACGGCGGGAATGTCAAAGGCCACAGGCCGCTCGTAGCCGTTCAGGTTATCGTTCAGGCCGGAGCTTTCGGTGACGAACAGGGGCGCGGAGACGCGCTTCAGGTTCAGCGCCTTGGAAAATTCCTGCTGGAACGTCTCCTTGATATAGGCAATGGCCCGCTGGGTATCGTAGGCGTCCAGCACCGGCTTGTAGTTTTCGGGAATATAAATTTTGTTCATAAAACGGCATCCTTTCACGGGAAACAATATGCGTCCATTGTATTCTTTTTTTCGGAAAAATCAAGAGGGATTGTTTTGCGCTATCCCTGCCGCAAAACGTCCGCGCCGGAGTATTGGTACAGCCCCTTGGCTCTCCCTTTGGGAGAGCTGTCACCGAAGGTGACTGAGAGGACATTGCAGCCTAGTTTCCCCGCTCCGTCCTCGCTTTGCTCGGCCACCGCTCCCATAGGGAGAGGGAAGGGGCGCTGGCATTAGGACAGGCACATCGGATTATCCCGCTGTGCCTTTCACTATCTGATGCACCCCGCCCATTCCGGCGGTGGCGGCAGTTATGCTTTCGGCGCAAGCGCCTTTTCCGCGAACTCGGTCACGATTTTTTTGTAGCGGGGGGTGTCCACCAGATAGCTGAACCCGTGATCGGCACCGGGGAAGGTGTATCGTGTTATCAGCGCAGGATTTTCTGCCGCGATGTCGCTCATTTCGCAGGGGACAAAGCTGTCGCTTTCTCCGTGGATGATGAGAATGGGCACCGTTGCCTGTTTTACTGCCCGGGCGGCGTCCATTTCGTCAACGTCAAAGCCGCCGTAGACCCGCCCGCCGATCTTCACGAAGGGCCATGCCAAGCGGTCGGGCATGTGCATATCCCTTGCGACCTTGCGGATGATGTCTCCGGGGGAGGAATAGGGGCAGTCGGCGATGATTCCTTTCACGTTTTCGGGCAAGTCCAGCCCGGCAGCCATCAGCACCGTCGCCGCACCCATGGAAACGCCGTAGAGGATAATCTGCACATCTGCACCGAATCGCTCCACGGCGAAGCGTGCCCAGCTTTCCGCGTCCCACCGCTCCTGAATGCCAAAGGTGATGGTGCGGCCTTCGCTTCTGCCGTGGGCGCGTTCGTCGATGAGCAGGAGATTGTGCCCCATAGAGAAACTCAGCTCACTGCCCCCGGCGAAGTCCGTCAGGGCGCTGCTGCGGTAACCGTGGAAGCCGATGTCCAGCGGCGCACCGTCTTTGACGTGGTAATAACGCCCGAACAGGGTAAGCCCGTCGAAGGATTCGATGGAAACCTCCTCGTAGGGACGGTCGCTGAGCTGGCAGAACAGGCGGTTGATCTCCTTGCGGTAGGGGTCATATTTGTGGCTGGCGAAGGTGGAGATTTTGTCCCGCCCCTTTTTCGGGGAGTAGAATGCGATGCGGTAGGTATAGTACCCTCCCATCAGCAAAATTGCCGCGATGGCACACAAAAGAAATAGAAAAACTGTCATATCATAAGCCCCGGATATAGTCCATCAGCTCCGGGAAGCTGCCGTATGGATACTGAGAAATGTCCCTGTTTTCTTTATTGATGAGGCAGTCGGTGAGGAGGAATACCTGCATACCAAGGGTTTGGGCGATCATGTCCTCGTTTACGTCGTTGCCCACCATGAGACATTCTCCGGCGTTCAATCCCAGTTTACCCAGAATTTCCCGGTAGTAGTCCGGATTGGGCTTGCAGAAGGAGGAATTATCATATGTAGTGATGAACTCGAAGTCCTCGGGCGTCAGACCGGCCCACCGGACCCGGCTCTGGGTGGCCGTTGGCGGGAAAAGGGGATTGGTGGCGAGCACGGTGCGGTACCCCATGGCGTGGAGGGTGCGAATGGTTTCCGCCGCGGCGGGCTGAAAGCCGCAGCTGTGGCGGCATTCCTGAAATTCCGTTTCGTAGAATTCGTCGTAGAGGGGGACGTCTTCCAAAGCGTCCTGACCGAACATATCGGCGAAGGTTTCCCAGAAGACGGCCTCGTTGCTCTTCCTGCCGTCATTGGCGACCATAGCGCCGGTGCCGCGCCAGACGGCCTTGACCAACATCTGAGGGTCGTAGCCATAAGGCACCATTTTGGCTGCCAGACGGTTCAGGTAGTCCTTGACGAACACCTCCTGATCCATGGGAAGCAGTGTGCCGTCCAGATCAAACAGAATTGTGGTGAGCATGGCGTTTACCTCGCAATTCAGAATTTTTCTAGAATTATACAGCAGCCGCCGTCCCATTTCAAGTGTGGGATGGCGGCTGCATTGTAAACTTTTTTGGCATAGTCAATGGACAGAATGTCTCTGAGAGAAACACACGGAGATGCTTTCCTGCAATTCGCAGCAGCTTCCTTATACCGTCAAATAAAGTCCCTTTCAATTTTGTCAAATAGAAAACCAGCACCAAAGAAATGGCGCTGGTTGAAGAAATACCTATGCGGTGGGTTTACTAGCCTAAACATTCATCAAGAAAAGCGGTAAAAAAAACAAGGCAAGACCTAATATCAATAGGATAAGCAATATTAACATTAGATACGGGAGGTTTTTACGAGCCTCATCCCTATTCCTCCTTGCTTCTTCCTCTCGTTGCTCTTTTGTTCCAAAGATTTTAATTATTGCATCCGTAACGGTCTCAATTCTTGCAGTCTTTGAATCTTCTGTGTAAAATGCAATATCGTTATTTGCAATTTTGGAACCGCAATATGGGCAAAACATCATGGGTTTTCCGCTGATCGATTCAAGCGGCGCGTTACAGTTCGGACAGGTAAAGGATTGCGTCTTCATGGATGTATTCCCCTTTCTCTTCTTATCCAACTATATCATAGTCCTTTTGTATTTTCAATATTTATTGCGACCAAAGTGCACTTTTTCATTCAAAATATCTTTGCTTTTTCGCGCCAACCAGTAGGCTCTGAACAAATCACCTGCGGCTGTGAGCTTTTCGACCACAACGATTGCTGATTCGTTCGGAGCCTCTTTTATTCGGAAGTGGACTCCACACCCACGGCCATGATGTCGTAGGGCGTCGTCTGGTAGACAAAGTAGTTCAGCCAGTTGCTGAACAGCAGATGGGCGTGTCCCCGCCAGCGGACGACGGGGCGCTGGGTGTCATCGTCGTTGGGATAGTAGTTCGCCGGGACGTGAATGGGCAGACCCTGCGCTTTGTCCCGGAGGTATTCCTTTTCCAGCGTGTCCGCATCGTACTCGGCGTGGCCGGTGACGAAAATCTGACGGCCTTCCTTGTTCATGGCGGCGTAGACTCCGGCGTCCGGAGAGGAAGCCAGAATTTTCAGGCCGGGAACGGCCTCGATATCGGCACGCTCCACGGTGGTGTGCCGGGAGTGAGGAATCCAGAATTCATCGTCGAAGCCCCGGAGCAGAATGGCACGCTTGTAGTCCGCGTGATGGGGGTACACGCCGAACAGCTTTTCCGGGAGGGCTTTTTTCTGAATGCCGTAGTGGTAGTAAAGTCCCGCCTGCGCGCCCCAGCAGATGTGGAAGGTGGAATGGACGTTGGTTTTGCTCCACTCCATGATCCGGCACAGCTCCGGCCAGTAGTCCACCTCTTCAAAGGGCATCTGCTCCACTGGCGCGCCGGTGATCACCATGCCGTCGAATTTCCGATCCTTCAGTTCGTCGAAGGTTTTATAGAAATTCAGCAGATGCTCCTGCGGGGTATTTTTGGAGCGGTGGGAGGAGACCATCATCAGCTCCAGATGCACCTGCAGGGGCGTATTGCCGAGCAGACGGCTCAGCTGGGTCTCCGTGACGATTTTCGTTGGCATGAGATTCAACAGCACGATTTCCAGAGGGCGGATGTGCTGGGTCTCTGCCCGGGTCTTTCGCATAACGAAAATGTTTTCCTGCTGCAGAATGCCCGCTGCCGGCAGGTCGTTGGGAATCTGAATGGGCATACGCTTTCCTCCTGATTACACGTTCTCCAATGCCTGGGCGATGTCCTCGATAAGATCCTGGGCGTTTTCCAGACCGCAGCTCAGGCGGATGAGGTCGGCACCGACACCGGCGGCGTCCAGCTCCGCGTCGGTCATCTGACGGTGGGTGGAGGAAGCGGGGTGCAGGCAGCAGGTATGGGAATCGGCCACGTGGGTCTCGATGGCACCCAGTTTCAGGTGCTTCATGAAGATCTCGGCCGCCTTCCGGCCGCCGTAAAGGCCGAAGGAAATGACGCCGCAGGTGCCGTTCGGCATGTACTTATGGGCAAGATCGTAATATTTGTCGCCCTTCAACCCGGCGAACTTCACCCACTTGACCTTCTCGTGACCTTGCAGGTATTCCGCCACGGCCTGGGCGTTGGCGCAGTGCTGCTTCATGCGGAAGGGCAGGCTTTCCAGACCCAGATTCAGCAGGAACGCGCTCTGGGGGGACTGGACGCAGCCAAAGTCCCGCATCAGCTGGGCGGTACACTTGGTGATGAACGCGCCGCCGAGACCGAAGCGCTGGGTGTAGGTGACGCCGTGGTAGCTGTCGTCAGGGGTACACAGGCCGGGGAACTTGTCCGGGTAGGCCGTCCAGTCGAACTTGCCGCTGTCCACGATGGCGCCGCCCAGAGCGGAGGCGTGGCCGTCCATGTATTTGGTGGTGGAGTGGGTGACGATGTCCGCGCCCCACTGAAAGGGCTGGCAGTTGATGGGGGTGGCGAAGGTGTTGTCCACAATGAGGGGAACGCCGTGGGCATGGGCGGCCTTGGCGAATTTCTCAATGTCCAGCACCGTCAGGGCGGGGTTGGCGATTGTCTCGCCGAACACGGCTTTGGTGTTGGGACGGAAGGCGGCGTTCAGTTCTTCCTCGGTGCAGTCCGGGTCGATAAAGGTGGTTTCCAGACCCATTTTCTTCATGGTGACGGAGAAAAGGTTGAAGCTGCCGCCGTAGATGGCGGAGCTGGCAACGATGTGATCGCCGCATCCGGCGATGTTGAACACCGCCATGAAGTTGGCCGCCTGTCCGGAACCGGTGAGCATGGCGGCGGTGCCGCCCTCCAGCGCGCAGATCTTGGCGGCGACGGCGTCGCAGGTGGGATTTGCCAGACGGGAGTAGAAATAGCCCTCGGCTTCCAGATCAAAGAGCTTTCCCATATCCTCGGAGGTGTCGTACTTGAATGTGGTACTCTGGACGATGGGGATCTGGCGGGGCTCGCCGTTTTTGGGCGTATAACCGGCCTGAATGCACAGTGTTTCGGGGCGCAGCTTGGAATCCATGAGAAATCACCTCATAATGTAATTTTTGTCTATTGTAATCGTTCGGAGGGCGTTTGTCAACGCCTGACCGACAGGTTTGCGCTGACGCAGAAAAACCACCGCAATTCCGATAGAATTGCGGTGGACAAAAT
>ULVT01034312.1_pt1 | contig 11010 bp, 10 predicted proteins | sample 1959701 | NCBI WGS metagenome assembly ULVT01 (sample SAMEA4835793, study PRJEB28245) | human gut metagenome | biome: gut microbiome; material: fecal sample | place: Denmark | collected 2008
TCCAGCCGACAAAGCTGTAGAAAAAGAAATACAGTAACAGATGAGCATAAGCAGTCATAAAAACAATCCTCGTTTCTGAATAATAAAACATAGGGCAGGTGTAATGTGAACGCCTGACTTGTAATGTTTAAAGTGTAAATGATATTTCTTTTTATTGCAAGCATTTATAGCAAACACACGAAAGATAGTCAGGAAAATCGCAAACTGTATGATGTTCGAGTTTCCAAAATGAACCATCATAGAGAGAGATGGTATTGCTTTTACTAAAATCGTATGAGGAAGCTTTTGCATCAATACCTGTGCCTATGGCTTTTAGGAAGGCTTCCTTTGCCGTCCACAGGCGAAGAAACTCATGGTTTTGTATATCTCCTGAAGGAAGATTAGAAAGTGCATCAAGCTCATTTGGATGAAAAACATGGTGTGAAAGGACAGTTTTATGAAGCTTTTCAATGTCACATCCAACAGGGGTGTCACTGACGGCAAGCATGACAAAATCATTGCTGTGTGAGAGGTTAAAAAATGGAGCGTTTGCTACACTAGGTTTTCCAGCTGCATTGTAAGAGACGGTGAAACGTTCTGGGTGTTTATTGTAAATATGCTTCCAAAGAAGAAGCCCAGCTGCAGCACAGCGCTTTTGATCAGATTCCAAACGAAAAGAAAACAGCTGCTTTCTGCGCTGCGGCTGCAGCATGGAAAGCAGCTGTTCGTCAATTACGATGTCACGGATCAGTTGGTAATAGATCTGAACAGCCATAATCAATTATCTCCCAAAGTAAGCGTCAATACCGTTTGCAAGACCCTGTGCAATTACAGCCTGAAACTCAGGATTTGCCATCTTTTGGTCTTCCTCAGGGTTAGACATAAATCCCATTTCTACGATTGTGACAGGAATAGTACACCAGTTGATACCTGTCATATTATCATCCTGAAGAACTCCTTTGTTTGCAAGACCTGTTGTGGAGCAATAAAAAGAAAGCATCGTAGAAGCAAGTGTGTTGCTTGCAGATATTACATCAGCAGACAGATAAGAATTTGCTGATGATGGAGCATAGAACATAGCGCCATTTACAGAAGGATCATTGGAGCTGTTTGCATGGATGCGGACAAAGATTTCAGCACCGCTTTCATTTGCGTATACAGCACGCTCAGCATTGCTCATAGCGCAGTCATTTGTTGTACGAATCATCACAACCTGATAGCCACGGTTTAAAAGCTCCTGTTGAAGCATTTGAGAGACATCTAAGTTTAATTGATACTCGGCAAGACCAGTAGCTACGCCGCTCGTTCCAGTAGTAAGCTTAGCCTTCATTACAGAAGAGCCTGGACCGTTTGGTTCCTGTTCGCTGATGCCTGCCTGCTGATGACCTGCATCAATGCACACAATATGTCCGTTTGAAGAAGATGTGTTTGCATTTGATGTTTCGTTTGAGGCTGGCGCAGCAGATGCAGCGGCATCTGCCGCTGCACCATCTACCTGATCTGGAGAAGATACAAGAAAATCTGCTTTTACATAGCCGTCCATTGTTGCACTGTGAATCTGCACCCATCCATTTTCTGCAAGAGCAAGGATTCGAACTTCCTCACCGCGATAAAGCTCCCCAATTTTATTGCCTTCAGTAGAAGGGTAATCGCGGATATTAAGGGAATCGGTATTTACATACCAAATGTCACCTACAGCAAGTTCTTTGGAAACAACATGGGCAGCAGTGGATTCTTCAGTGGAAGCTTCGGTGCTTTCTTCAGTAGAAGCCTCAGTGGATGCCTCAGTAGATTCTTCAGTAGAAGCTTGTGTGGAAGGTTCTGTTTGCAGTTCAGTTTGTGTTTCTGTCACAGATGAGGTCTGTGCGTTTGGATTATAATATTCAGTTTCTTTTTTGCATCCTGCAAGTCCAGATAAAAGTGCTGCAGAAAGTAAAAAAGCAGGAATGAAACGAGATTTTTTCATAATAAGTCCTCCTGATGCATAAGTTAATTTTATTGTACTTTGTTTCTGAAAAAAAAGCAAGAAAAAACACGGATTCATAAGGATTGAAAGGTTTTCTTAAGAATACTTGTAACAGCAGATAAAATGATGTAAAATAAAGTTGCAAAGAGCAAGAGACTTAGAGAACAGAAAGGTGTGTGGCTGAATATGGCAAGAGAGGATTATCAGAAGGCGCTGAAAAAGGGTGAGAGAAGCTATGCAAGATATCTGTCGGAAGGAAAATATCCGTATTTGCAGGTGCTTGAGGAGCTTTTGTCTCATACGGATGTGGTGGCAGAGGAAGATCTGGGAATTTGTTCCATTCCATCGGAAATGATTGTGGGAACCTTTACGGCAGGAAGACGTACTGCATTTGCACCGAACTTTATGCCGCTGCTCGATGATGAATCGGAGTTTGCAGCCAAGTGGCAGGCTCTTTATAATGCCCATTTGGAAGAGGGAATACATGATCCGATTAAGTGTTATGAGTTTATGAACCGCTACTATGTATTAGAGGGTAATAAGCGTGTCAGTGTATTAAAGTTTTGCGGTGCACCTAGTGTGCAGGGTAATGTAACTCGTATTATTCCAAAGAGGACAGATGAGCCAGAGAACCGCCTGTACTTTGAGTTTCTAGCATTTTATAAGCGCTCTAAGGTTAATTACATTGTGTTAAGTAAGCTTGGAAGCTATAGGACTTTATTAGAAAAGCTTGGATTTGAAGTAGATTATAAATGGACAGATGATGACCGTATGGAGGTTCGTTCTTTGTATGTGCGCTTTGAAAAGGTGTATAAGGAAAAGGGAGGAGAACGACCGCCGATTCCGACAGCAGATGCCTTTTTGATGTATTTGGAGCTATATCCGTGTGATCCTCATCAGGAGGAAAAGCTCCCATCTCAGATCAAATCAGAGCTTGCAAAGATGTGGGATGAGATTTTGCTTCAGGCAAAGGGAAATCCTTCTGAGATTAAGACAGAGCCACAGGAGGCACCAAAGAAAAATCTGTTTGATTATCTGTTGTCTCCAGGAACAAAGTATTTAAAGATTGCATTTGTACATGATAAAAATCCACAGGATTCTGCATGGATATATGGTCATGAACTTGGACGCATGTATCTTGAGGAACAATTTAAGGGAAAGGTTGAAACAATCTCTTATAATGATGTTTCACAGGGAGCAGAACTTGAAAATACACTTGATGATGCAATTGAAAAAAAATGCAACATTATATTTACAACAACGCCGCAGTTTCTTGAAGGCAGCATAAAGACAGCAATAAAAAATCCATCTGTCAAGATTTTAAATTGTTCTGTTGACACGAATCACCAGTGTATTCGTACCTACTATGCGCGCTTGTTTGAGGCAAAGTTTTTATCAGGACTTGTAGCAGGAGCATTGTGTAAAAATGGAAAGATTGGCTATATGGCTGATTATCCGATCTGCGGTATGATTGCCAATATAAATGCATTTGCGATTGGTGTGAAGATGGTTAATCCAAATGCAACGATTCAGCTGGAGTGGACGACAGTGCGCAGCAAACAGGAAATTCTTGAAGACTTTAAGGCAAATGAAGTAAATCTTGTATCATGTCTTGAGATGATTGTACCTAATTCACCGTCACGCTATTTTGGACTGGTCAATATAGAAAAGGATGAGCCGGAAAATCTGACAGCTGTGATATGGAACTGGGGTGCGCTTTATAAAAAGCTTGTCGAGACTGTGCAAAATGGTGCATGGGACAGTGCAGGCTCAGACGGTGTTGCACTTAATTACTGGTGGGGAATGTCAGCAGGTGTTGTTGATTTCATCTGCTCACCGAAGGTTCCGGTAAAAACAAGGCAGCTGGTTGAGTTTATGCAGCATCAAATTATGGAAGGTGGCTTTAGTCCGTTTTCAGGAGAGCTGTATTCACAGGATGGTATTGTACAAAGCGATGACAATCGTTCACTGACACCAGAGGAAATTATTAACATGAGATGGCTGGCCGATAATGTGAATGGCAGTCTGCCGCATTGGAACAAATTAAATGAGGATGCAAAGGCTGTAGTTGAGGTTCAGGGTGTAGATAATATAGAAGAGTAGAAAAAGCGGTTATGAAGGCGCAGCGAAGTATAGCTGCGCTGGATTATGGCAGAGGTAGAGGTAGGAATGAGAATACTGGTAATTGCAGATATCGAGTCGAAGGCGCTGTGGGACTATTTTGATAAGTCGATGCTTGAAAATGTGGATCTGATTGTTTCGTGCGGAGACTTAAATCCCAAATATCTGTCCTTTCTGGCAACATTTACAAAGGCACCTGTGATTTATGTGAGGGGAAATCATGATGCAAACTATGAGATGACACCTCCTGATGGCTGTATCTGCATTGAAGATGATATTTTTGAGTTTCATGGTGTACGTTTGCTTGGTCTTGGGGGATCAATGCGCTACAAAGAGGGAAGTAACATGTTCACGGAAAAGGAGATGAAAAAGCGTGTGAATAAGATGCGTTTTAAGCTGCGAAAGAAAGATGGCTTTGACATTCTTGTTACGCATGCACCGGCATATCAGTTAAATGACGGTGATGACATTCCACACAAGGGATTTCAGGTATTCAGGGACTTAATGGACTGTTATAAGCCACTTTTGTTTGTACATGGTCATGTGCATGCCAATTACGGAGGACGTTATAAAAGAGAGTGTAAGTATAATGAAACACGTGTAGTGAATGCATATGAGCGTTATTATATTGATATTGATGATGAAGTGATTGCGGAAAATCGAAAAAAAAGAGGTCCGAAGACCCCTTTAATCGGAAATTTATTTCCTAAATGATTTATCGTCGTCATCTGGTGACGAAGAATTTTTCTTTGCAAAAAACTGAAGAAGATAGATAACGATTGGGATAAAGAATGTACAGAATAAAGCACTGCATAAAAATCCCTGTGCAGTCGGGCTGTTAAAGAACGAAGCGATAAGCGCTGCGAGATAAAGTCCGACTAAAAGTATGATGCCTAAAATGGCAAGAACACGTTGTTTCTTTGTATATTTTGATTTCATCAAAAAGCTCCTAGTTTTATTCAAAGGTGATATTTGTCAGTTCAGGTGACTGAACACCATACACGATCATTCCAAAGGTGATATAAGAGCCTGCCGGGATGGTCGTGTTATAGTCTACGGGAATGAAAAGACGATTATTTCCAGAGCCGCCGATTTCACATGACCAGTATTCCTTTGGTGAAATTTCCTCATTCCAGGTGATGCGAAAACGCCAGTTTGTTACATCAGAAGAAGATGTATTTGAAACAGTTACATCATAAGAGGCATACTGCATGGATGTATCGGCCCAGGTATCAGTAAGGCTTACAGAAACATTGCAGCCATTGCTAAAGCTCCAATAATCATCACTTGCGTAAAGTGTAGTAGGAGTGTCGACAGCCGCTGTTGGAGCGGCTGCTGCTTTGTCATAAATTGAAGCATTATTTTGCTGATTCTGTAAAAACCATTGTCCGGCAGGCGAATAATCATCAAAAGTCCAGTCGGATAATGATGTGCACGAGGAACGAAGAAGAGCACAGGCTTCGTCTTTGTTTGAAAGATTCCAGTAAATGTAGCCAATGCCGTTTTCATTTAACAGTTTCATCCAGGTATCAGCGCTTGTGGTATCAACGATTCCGCTTCCGGAAGCCTCCGTAATGCCAAATTCTGATACAAAGACAGGAAGACCATTTGTGAGTGCAGTCTGCAGCTTGCTTTGCAGATCTTCCTTGTGGGTTGCCGCATAAAAATGAAGACTATAAAGGAGATTGGTGCGCTCAATTGGAGATGAAGAAGCAATATCCACATCCTGACTCCAGGTTGGGGTACCAACAATTACAATGCTTTGCGGTGCATACATACGAATGCGGTCAATCACGTCAACAGAGTAGCTTTTGATTTCGTCCCATGAGGTATCACCGTTTGGCTCATTGCAGATCTCATACAAAATGTTTGGTTTGTCACCATAAGTGGAAGCAATCTTTTCGAAGAAAGAAAGGGCAGTTTCCTTGTAGAGATTTGGGTTGGAATCTGAAAGAATATGCCAGTCTACGATCACATACATATCCAACTGTATGGCAGCTTCAATACCAGAAGTCAGACAGGCAAGCATTTGCTGTCTTGCAGTGTCATCACTGACGCAATAGCCGCCATCTTCTGCTGTGTACATGGCAAGGCGGATTGTGTTGATATTGAACTCATCACGAAGTTTGCGAAATGTATCGACATTTACATACTCCGGATACCAAGCCAAATTGTGTGTACTTATACCCTGAATTTGGAAGACAGATTGATTTTTGTCCACTACAAATCCAGATGATGAGACACTTAACTGACCATGTTCGCTGACAATACCAGCTGCCTCAATAGCAGAATCGTCTGTAGTTTCCGCCTGCAGCGTAGCTTCGGCTTCTGCTGCAAAAGAGGGACGCACAGAGCAAAGGATAATAAGACAAAGCACAAACATAAAAACCCCACGAGATCGGAAGGTGTTAAAAATAAAATGTGCATCAAAATACATGATAGCACCTCCATGATAAAGTATAATGGGTAAGTGGTAATAAAGTAAAATCATTACAATCAATTCTATCATATAGCTTTTTGGGAGAAACACAACTGCTTTTTGGGAATTGTAAGAAAAAGTTAAATATGGAGACAAAAAAATGGAAGAAAATAAGCATTTTACAATAGACTGGACTAATTGCAGGCTGTGTCCGCGTGAGTGTGGTGCTGACCGTACGCGTGGTTTTGGCGCCTGTAAAGTTGGAAACACAATAACGGCAGCAAGAGCTGCCCTTCATATGTGGGAGGAGCCATGCATCTCTGGTGATGAGGGATCAAGAGCTGTATTTTTTTCAGGCTGTAATTTAGGCTGTGTATATTGTCAGAATAGAGAAATTGCGCTTGGTCATTCTGGCAGGACAATTACACAAGATAGGCTTTGCGAGATTTACATGGAGCTTCAGGAAAAAAAGGCAAATAATATCAATCTTGTGACGGCAGGCCATTATCTGCCAATTGTCATTGAGAGCATAAAGCGAGCAAGGAAGAGTGGATTGACAATTCCAATTGTCTATAACTCGAGCGGATATGAAAAGGTTGAGGCAATTGAGGCACTTGATGGAATTGTGGATATTTTTTTGCCAGATTTTAAGTATATAAGCAGTGAGATGGCTGCGCGCTATTCTAATGCACCAGATTATCCAGAGGTAGCAAAGCGTGCTCTTGCACAGATGGTAAAGCAAACTGGAGATGCAAAATTTGATGAGAGAGATATGATGAAGCGAGGTGTGATTGTGCGTCATTTGATTTTGCCAGGCCATATAAAAGAGTCAAAAGAAGCCATTCGTTATCTATATGAGACATACGGTGATCAGGTCTATATAAGTATTATGAACCAATACACACCGATGCCGGGAATTGAGAAGCGCTTTAAAAATCTTGGCCGCACGATCACGCAGAAGGAATATGATGAGGTTGTGGACTATGCAATTGATTTGGGTGTGGAAAATGGATTTATACAAGAAGGTGAGACGGCAAAGGAAAGCTTTATTCCGCAGTTTGATGATACAGGATTGTGATGCTCCCGGCGCACGTTCTCACGAACGGGCGGGGCTTCTTGAGACATGGTGGAACGCCTCAAAGGACCTTCACAAGCCCTCTACACCCTGTTACGGGTTTACCTTTAAGCCGTCTTTTGGGCGGCTTTTTGTTTTGACTCCTCGATATACCTGGTCTTATCCCTGGCACTGCTTACTTTAAACAGTTCAAAATAGACAAGCTTCTGTTCCTGTCTGCGATGATGCAGCCATCGGTTCATACCACTTTTTCTTCGTGGTCTGGCGTGCTTTTCTTTGTGTTTTACAAGGCAGAGTGCTTCTCTGGTGACCCGGATGACCGTCTTATTCGTGTAGGAGAAATCTTTTACTTCATCAAATGCATTCGGATAGATCTTGCGAATGATATTTCCTGCACCGTTGACATCTGCATTTAAAATCGTACCGTTCTTTGACTCGTATTGTCCACGTGAGATTCGTTTCCCGGAAAACCGATACTCTGCATCTTTTCCTTCTTTGTAGACAGGAAGGGGATCGTTGTCGATCAGACTTGCCCTGGAAGTAAATGATTCCTCAGTTTCAATGACAGGAATGCCTGCCTTTGCTGCAACGCAGGTAAGGATCCAGAAAAATCTTGCATATGGAATGCTGACAAAGTGCTGGTTGTTGCCGGCACCAATGTTAATCCCCTGCTTCTGGTCTTTGAGATACGGTTCAGTCGGGCAGAGTTTTTCACGGATTTTGTGGAATCCAATCCTCTGGTCAGCTCAGACATCAAAACGGCGCGTTTGCGGTTAAAGTTCTGATTGATGGATTTTAACCAGTGTCCGTCCAGAATGAACGGAGCTGACGGAAAATTTGTCAATGCGGTTAAAAAGTTGTCCAGTCCCGGATCCAGTCCAAGAATCCTTGTGGGATTTTTCGGTGCTTCCGGTGTTTTGACTGCATCCTGAAAGGTCACATAGATCATATATCCGCCATAGCAGGGCTTGACTTCTGTTCGGACATAAGATCCTTCCGACTTTCCAACACAGATCGGCACCAAACAGCGTGGAAAGGTGATATACATTTTTCCACGGATATCAGACCGCTTTGCAACCTGATTGGTAAAAGTAACGGTCGTGTACGGTGTCTTGATGTATTCCGGTTGTTTTGGCTGTGATTTAAACCTTTCCGGGTTTTGGCGATACGCTGTCAGGGCTTCAAAGTATGATTTCCAGTCCTTGAGAACCTTTCGAAGTACCTGCTAGTTTACCTGTGACGGCATGGCGTAGTAGTCGGGATTCTTTGTATTCTTCATCACCGCATCCAGTGTCTCGTAGGTGAGCATCCAGTGATCGGATGTTGGCATACTCGGATGGTTTTTCTGTTTGTTTTCTATGCGCTTCTGGATCTTTGTGCGGGCCGGGTCGTCTGCAGGCAGTTTCTGCAGCTGCTTCGTGAGTCGGTCAACATCTTTCAGAAGCTTTTCATTTGCCATCTCAATACCGATACGTACGGTCTCCAGAACCTCATTCTCATTGGCGGTGCGTGTATCCGGAGCTTTTTTCAGTCCGGTACGCAGGTTACGAATGATAAAGTTTGCTGCGTTTCGCAAATTTTTTGCAAGGTGAGTCTGGCACTCGAAATACGATGCAGGCGTTGGCATCCGGTTTTTATCCACAAATATTGATATGGTATGCATACAGAACCCTCCTTTTTAAAAAACGTGAGAATATGGTTGACTACAGATATATTATACGATAAAATACATGTAAAATCAAGCTATACACAAAGTTTTAAATCATTTTAGCTATAAATGAGAGAGGTATTATTATGAAACGTATATCCGGAAATGCTGATGATATCAAAGACAAAAAAGACAGGGTAAAGAAAGATGGATACAACCGGGGGCAGCATTGTATCTATTGCCTTACCTATCATATGATTTTCGTCACGCATTATCGAAAACCGGTAATTAATGAAGAAATGAGTTCTGCCATGAAGGAGTTTTCAAATCATATGGCGGAGCAATTCCGCGGAAAAATCCTATCAGCAGAGACAGACAGAGATCATATCCATCTGCTGGTATCACTGCCACCGAATACAAACGTATCCGTCTTTGTCAGAAGTATCAAGACTCAGTTGTCAAGAGAGATGCGTAAGCGATTCCCTGAACAGATCAAACAGTACATCTATGGGGATGATACCTCATTCTGGAGCCGCAGCTACTTTATCGCCACTACCGGAAGCGTTTCTCTTGAAACAGTAAAGCAGTACATTGAATCTCAGCGCTCGGAAGAACATCAGGCCAAAATAGATTCCAAATTCCAGAAGAAAAATCTGTTGGAATGATGTCTGGTTTGTATACAATCGGCGCATTCATCCCGCGTACGTTCTTGCGAACGGCCGGGGTTTTCTGCGCTGAAACATTATAATAGTTGAAAAATACACACAAAACAGCTATAATAGATCAATATAAACAAAACACGATTGCTGTTTTGTATTCAAATGTGGATAATGTTGGAGGAAGTGATTATGGAAAAAATAAGAATTGATCTGGTAAGATTAAAGACAGAGGAGGATGCGCTGAAGCGTTTCGGACGTCTTAAAGGAATGCCGGCAGATTATAATAGTGAGCTTGAGGAGCTTCATGGTATTTTACAAGCATGGGACAAGCCATTAAAAATAGAGATCGTTATAGGCGGAAATATCGGCCCATTTACAAAGCTGATGGAGATGCTAGAGAATGTAAGAACAACAAATAATAATTTATTGTTTGTTGTTATCATGTATATGGCGTAAGTCTTATCTTTCTAAAAGGGGAAAATTTGGGGGAGGGATATAATCATGACACAGACAGAAATTGAAAAGTTAGTCAAAAAGCAGCGGGACTTTTTTAATTCTGGTGAGACTTTGAATGTATCGTTTCGTATAAGCGCACTAGAAAAACTGAGAGCATGCATTATAAAATATGAAAAAAAGATCAATCAGGCAATTTGTGCAGATTTAGGAAAATCCGCTTTTGAGAGCTATATGTGTGAAACAGGACTTGTTTTAAGTGAGCTGACATATATGATAAAGCATACGCGCAAATTTGCAAAAGAGCGGACAGTACATACACCGCTTGCACAGTTTCATTCAAGAAGCTATCAAAAGCCATCTCCATATGGTGTGGTGCTGATTATGAGTCCTTGGAATTATCCTCTTATGCTGACGTTTGAACCATTAGTTGATGCGCTAGCAGCAGGCAATACGGCTATAGTAAAACCGAGTGCTTATTCTGCAAATACAAGTGAGCTTATCAGCCACATGTTAAGAGAATTCTTTGATGAAAAATATGTGGCAGTTGTCACAGGCGGACGGGAAGAAAATACATGTCTGTTAAATGAGAATTTTGATTATATTTTCTTTACAGGCAGTCAGTCTGTCGGAAAAGAAGTAATGCGCTGCGCTTCAGCTCATCTAACGCCAATTACACTTGAGCTTGGC
>ULVT01038163.1_pt1 | contig 10843 bp, 8 predicted proteins | sample 1959701 | NCBI WGS metagenome assembly ULVT01 (sample SAMEA4835793, study PRJEB28245) | human gut metagenome | biome: gut microbiome; material: fecal sample | place: Denmark | collected 2008
GCAGAGGGTCGGCGGTTCGAATCCGTCAACGCCCACTTTTTTTAAGAGCAATCATGATTACATGATTGCTTTTTTTATTTCCCAACCAACACAAAGAAACACCTTATTCTCCCACTATTCTTTAAAAGAAGGCTAACACAACAAAAAAGGCAGGAATAATAATTCCCGCCTTTTTGTTTCCTTTCGTATACGCCTAACGGCTTCTCCAATAGAACCTCACCGTTTCTTTTTATATAATGCAGAAGATATGACATGATCGATAGAAAATTTACCCGGTCCCGTTATGTACATCAGCACAAACACCACCAGATAAATAAAGGCCAGTTCCTTCACGGCAAACGGATCATTCCCGTGTATCACAAAAAAAGCCATTCCCATTGTAAAGGCCATCGGGATCATAGCCAGACGATAAAACACACCGAATATAAAGCCTACGGAGCAAAATACCTCAGCAAAAACAGCCAGCCCCAACGACAACGTACTTCCTACACCCAATGGATCCGGGAAAGATTCCGACATAGCACTAAAATTCGTCCATTTCTGGATACCATGCGAAAGCAGCAATACTCCGAAAAGGATACGCAACGCCAACAAAAAAAGAGAAAAAGCATTTCCTACCGGCTTGGCAGGAAAAAGAAATTTATAAACCACTGACATAATCTTTGTTCTTTCTTAAATTAGTTATTCATTTATAAAACATAAATAAAAAAGAAAAGTTTACGCGTAACCCCATAAAAAAAGGACTTCCAACACTTGGAAATCCTTTTGTGACCAGGGTGGGATTCAAACCCACGACCTTCAGAACCGGAATCTGACGCTCTATTCAGCTAAGCTACCCAGCCAAAGACAGCGCAAAAGTATATATAATCTTGCAGGAAAACAAATGAACGGACAAAAAAAGATTACTTTTGATATTTTGCAAGCATCCTAACGATAATCACTTCCATTTTGCAAATAAAAAAAGGCACATAATTGCTATTTTGCCATTAATTAGTATCTTTGCCACACATTATTCACAAACATAAAGCACAACAAGTATATGAGTTACTTAATTAAACCAGCAGGATATAAGGCTTTATTGAACTTATCGCAGACCGAGATGGGTATCAAAAAGATCAAAGACTTTTTCCAGCAAAACCTGTCTTCCGAATTACGGTTGCGGCGCGTCACTGCTCCGTTGTTCGTTTTAAAAGGGATGGGTATCAATGACGACCTGAACGGAACGGAACGTGCGGTCACGTTTCCGATCAAGGATTTGGACGATGCCAAAGCTGAAATCGTCCATTCGCTTGCCAAATGGAAACGACTTACTCTTGCTGATTATCAAATCGAAAAAGGCTATGGTATCTATACCGACATGAACGCTATCCGCTCTGACGAAGAGTTGGGAAACCTACATTCTTTATATGTCGACCAATGGGACTGGGAACGCGTCATGGGAGCCGAAGAACGGAATGTAGATTTTCTGAAAGAAATCGTACGTCGCATCTATGCAGCCATGGTACGTACCGAATATCTGGTCTATGAGATGTTTCCCGAAATCCGTCCTACATTGCCCCAGCAAATCCATTTCATACACTCCGAAGATTTATTGCAAAAATATCCGACCTTCACGCCGAAAGAACGGGAAGATGCGATTACGAAAGAATACGGAGCCGTTTTCATTATCGGTATCGGTTGTAAGTTAAGCAACGGAGAGAAACATGACGGACGCGCTCCGGACTATGACGACTGGTCGACAGTTGCAGAAAACGGACAAGTCGGATTAAACGGCGACCTGCTCGTCTGGGACGAAGTACTGAACCGTTCGCTCGAACTGTCCTCCATGGGTATTCGTGTGGATAAGGAAGCCTTGCTCCGCCAGTTGGAGATTTGCAACGCGGAAGAAAAAAAAGAACTATATTTCCACAAACGCTTGCTAAACAACGAACTGCCTCTAAGTATCGGGGGAGGTATCGGACAAAGTCGCTTGTGTATGTTTTACCTCCGCAAAGCCCATATCGGTGAAATTCAAGCAAGTATATGGCCGGAAGAAATGCGTCGTGAAGCCCGTGCTGCCGGTATGTACTTGATCTAATTGATAATTAAAAATTGAAAATTGAAAATTAAGGATGGATTATTGATAATTATTTCTGATATTCGCGTAATAAAGAGAATTTCCAATTTCTAATTTTCAATTTTCAATTACCGTTATGGACGTCAAGATAGAACAGAGCTGGAAAGAACGATTAAGTTCTGAGTTTGAAAAGGATTATTTCAGCCAGTTGATCACCTTTGTTAAAGAAGAATACCGCCAAAGAACCATCTATCCTCCTGGTCCCTGTATCTTCAGTGCGTTCGAACACTGTCCGTTCGACAAAGTCAAAGTAGTCATTCTCGGACAAGACCCCTATCATGAACCCGGACAGGCACACGGACTTTGTTTCTCCGTCCAAGACGGGACACCCTTTCCCCCGTCGCTCGTCAACATCTTCAAAGAAATCGAAAGCGATTTAGGCAAACCCATACCGCAAACCGGCAATCTGCTCCGTTGGGCGGACCAGGGCGTCCTGCTTCTCAATGCAACCCTGACGGTTCGTGCACACCAAGCCGGCTCACACCAGAATAAAGGTTGGGAAGAATTCACGGATGCCGTAATCCACCGCCTGACAGAAGAGCGAAGCCATATCGTTTACATCCTGTGGGGGTCGTATGCACAACGGAAAGGTGCTTTCATCGACGCCTCCCGCAACCTGATATTGAAATCGGCTCATCCGTCTCCCCTCTCCGCTTACCGCGGATTCTTCGGGAACAAGCATTTCAGCAAAGCAAATGATTATCTGATCGCAACCGGACAGACACCAATAGATTGGTAATTATCAATTGACAATTGGAATTACTCCCATTTCTGCCCGTCACGATAGTTGCTGCTCTGGCGCCATTTCAGGTCTTTCAGCAAAGACGAACTTACTGCAATATTGAAGGTATAGGACTTATAAGGTCCCACCGGCACAAAACTGGCAGTCATCTGCCAGCAATGCAGGTCGCGAGTGATATTGCAAGTCATATAGGATATCTTATGCGTATCGAAGTCATAGGTGGCATTAAAGTTAAAACGCCAGTTCTTCGTCGGCTGAATATTACCGTTAAAGCTCAATGCATGTGTAAGCTTGTACTTATATTCGAGCTTGCTCGGGTCAAAGTCTCCATAACGCAATTGCATGCTATAGCTGAACGAAAGGCTCCAGGGCACTTTATTGACCATATAGCCATACGAATCGAACTCACCCGTATCTTTCTTGGCACCACGCAATCGGCCTCCTTCCATTTTACCCTGCTGGTCCCCTTCCTCTCCCGAAGAGATTTGTTCGAATTCCGGATCGTTCGATGCATTGGGGTCTGTCGGAGGGTTGTTGGAATCGTCGTTATTATCTTTCTTGCCGAACAATTTGCCGAACGTATCATTATTAAAGGTATAAGAGAAACTTGTACCGGTCTGGCGCAAACGGCCTAATCCTTTACCGGCCTGCCAACGCGGAATATCCAACCGGCGAACGGTCTTCGTCGCTTCATCGTAGCCATAGGTATAGGTATCGAACGTACCGTTCAGGTTCAATGTATAGCTCTTCGAAAACTTGAGACGCAAGCCTACACTCAAGTCACTCCACTTGAACGAATCGGCCGCCATATTATAACTCATCCCCAACGACAACTTATCGATCAGACTGATCTTACGCTCTCCTGTCGAATCGCGATCCGACTTGATCTTCATTTCGAGATTGTTATCTAACTGAAAACTCACGCTCCCCGACTTCCCGTTAGGGGCCGTCCCAAACATACCACCTTCAAACGGCGAATAAGAGATCTGCTGCGTCTGTCCATATTGATCTTCATACATAAGATCTTTCCAGAAACCATATTTGGAAGCTCCAAAATCAGGCGTATAACTCAACGTTACCGAAGGTTCGAAACGATGACGAATCATCTTGATCTTGTCACCCAAAAACGGCAACGGTTTATAGAAACCATATAGCGTGGTGGAAGCTGAAACGGATGTGCTGTAATCGAATACGCGGTAGAAACCATAAGTCGTATCACGCGCAACCACCTGCTTCTTCTGCATGTCGTATGCTTTTTCCACCTTATTGGTGTACCAACGTTCGGTATAATTGAACGACGGCGAGATATTCAAATACTTGAACAAAGAGAAAGTAGCACTCACCGGAATCTGGTGCTGCATGGCATTCCGCCAATCCTTCACCAAGCTCGACTTGAACAATTTGTCTTCTTTCGTATCGATACTATTACGCAAGTAACCGTTGTAACTCATGGAAATCTTCTCATACCAACGTTCTTTTCCGACCGCATTCTTCCGCTTGAACGGGAAGATACGACTCATCGTAATTGTAATATCAGGCAATGTCAGCGAGATCGTCGAGTCTTTCGAACGCTGGTTCACATTCATGGTAGCCGAAATACTGAACGGATTATTCGGGAAACGCTGTGTTATACTGATACTGGACCCTTTGGTATTCTGGTTCGCATCCGCAAACCCTTGCGAGCCAGGATAGAAGCTGTTCAGGTTATTACGGTCATAACTGCTGGTCGCAAAGTTCACACTCGCCGAGAAAGTCCGGTACGGATTTGCCTTCGGGTCCTGCGAGTGTGTCCAGTTCAGCTTGAAGTCCTTAGACAAGCTATAATCGGGAAGCCCCTTGTCGCCCAAACGGGTAACCAGATAGGAGGCATTGAAACTGCCCGAAAACTTATACCGTTTCCGATAAGAAGAACGAGCCGACAGTCCCCAGGAACCTTTCGTATAGATTTCACCGGTCAAGGCCAGGTCCATATAATCGCTCAACGCAAAATAATACCCGCCGTCGCGCAGATAGAAACCACGCGAACTTTCATCCCCGAAAGTGGGCATGATAATGCCCGAAGAATAAGAACTCGAAAACGGGAAGAAACAGAATGGCAGACCGATCGGATAAAGCGGGACGTCCTCAAACACCAGATAGACGGGACCCGTCACGATATTTTTCTTCGGGCGGACTTTCGCCTTCGTCATCTGGATATAGAAATGAGGGTGATCATGCTCGTCGCAAGTCGTATACCGTCCCCCCTTCATATTCAGGACATCGTTGTCCATCTTTTTGGTACGTCCGGCCGTCACATAACCTTCGCCTTGTTGCGTGATCACATCTGTGATATATCCTTTTTTCGTACCGAAATTATAGCGCATCGTCTTGGATTCATACTGTTGGTCGCCATCTTTGAAAAGAGGATAGCCGAATTCCTCCCCGATCGAGTCGAGGCCGAAAGTGGCATACACCAGGCTACTGTCCATATTCATCTCGATTTTCTCGGACTGAAGTTCGATTTGTTGATATTTCACATCGCTTTCCCCAAACAGATAAGCCCAGTTCGCTCCCGTCATGATGATGGAGTCTTTCGCCTGGTAGGAAACCGGAGCGTCCAGCCCTGTCTGCTTCTTCGGTACACTGTCTAACGCAAGCACACTATCCTGTCCGGCAGATACGACCGTATCGCCCACAACGGCCATCACGGTATCGGTCGGGGCTATAAGTTCCTGCGCCTCAGTCATCATGTTTCCAGTGAGGAAAAGCAACAAAATAATCAGGCATTTGTATTTCAAAAACATTCCGTCGTTATTTGCAGTGTGTTACAGCGGGCAAATGTATAACAATTTAGCGAGCCAATCCCTTTTTATTCCCCTAAAAAGAGTTTACACCAGTTATCAAACCGTTCGACAGTTTCGTTTCCATACTTCGAAAGGCCCTGTTTTACCTTTTCGACAGATTTTTCTTTGTCCAGTTTCGTTTTGCTGTAAAACTTGTCGGCGTAGCAAATCAGTTGTTCTTCCAAGGTTTCCGGCATAAAGTCCCGATGCGGAAGAGGCAAACCTCGTTCTTCAATCATTGCCAGCGTAATACCTGTTCCCGTATGCCGTTCGCACACGCGGGCATGGCGGGGATAACCTTCCGCCCGCATCAATTCGGCCCCCAGATAACCGTGGCAAATATATTCCGCATCTCCATGGCAATCGATATCGGGAGCATTACAACGGAAAATACCGATATCGTGCAGCATAGCTGCCTCTTCTACAAAGGTAAGGTCAAGATTCATCTCCGGATGCATCCGGGCTATAGCCAAAGCTTTATCTGCCACACTTCTACTATGAATAACCAAAATCCGGTACGCCTCCGAACCTACCGGATAATATTTGGCAATAATATCTAAAGGGTTCATAACAATCAATCGCTTTATTGAGAGACAAAGATACGCAATAAACAAAAAGAATCGTTACTTTTGCAGAAACAAATAGTAAGGAATGAGTCTATGAGAACAGTTATCAGGTATGCCTTCTGGCTGTTAAGCCTGTTCTTAATGTCTGAAATCCAGGCCATCACTCCACAGAAAGCCCCTCTAAAATTGGGAGCCGAACGTATGGACGTCGTTACCCGTCTGTTGAAAGACAAACAGGTCGGATTAGTAGTGAACCAAACCTCCATCCTCGAAAAGCAGCAGAAGCATTTGTTGGACGCCTTGTTGGAAGAGGGTATCAACATAAAGAAAGTGTTCGCCCCTGAACACGGTTTCCGCGGGACGGCCGATGCGGGAGCCGAGATCAAAGACAGCCGTGACGTAAAAACAGGAGTCCCCATCATATCCCTATACGGAAAGAACAAGAAGCCGACAGCCGAGCAGTTGGCCGGCTTGGACGTGGTCGTGTTCGACATTCAGGATGTCGGAGTCCGCTTTTATACTTACATCAGCACCATGCATTATGTGATGGAAGCCTGTGCCGAAAACGATGTCGAATTTATCGTCCTGGACCGCCCTAACCCGAACGACTTCGTTGACGGTCCTGTCCGCCAGAAAGGATTCGAATCCTTTGTCGGCGTTGACCCATTACCCATACTGCACGGTCTGACGGTTGGCGAACTGGCTTGGATGATCAACAAGGAAGGTTGGCTGAAAAGTACACCCGACACCTGTAAACTGCATATCGTCAAGATGGAAAACTGGCGTCACGGAGATCCGTACTGGTTGCCGGTAAAGCCCTCTCCCAACCTGCCGAACGACCAGTCGATCCGTCTCTACCCTTCACTCTGTTTCTTCGAAGGAACCAATATCAGTGTCGGTCGCGGGACCTATTATCCATTCCAGATATTGGGAGCACCCGATGCCAGATACGGAGATTTCACCTTTACGCCCACCTCCTTGCCAGGTTTCGACACGAAACCGTTGCATAAGGACAAGGAATGCTACGGCACGGACTTGAGAGAATATCCCTTTACCGGGGGATTGACGCTGAAATTCCTCCTTGATTTCTATAATAAAGCAGGCAACGACCAAGCTTTTTTCTTCACCCGCCCACAATGGTTCGACCTGCTTGCCGGGACAAAAGAATTACGTTTCCAGATTGTCCGCGGCTTAAAGGAGAAGGAAATACGCGCAAGTTGGCAACCGGCATTAAATAAATATAAGAAAATCAGAAAGAAGTACTTGTTATATCCCGATTATCGTTAACTTTGAACGGTTTTTTAAAACATACGGGTACAATTGATAAGTGCTTCTTCCTTGAAAATACATATATACATAGCGATGTTGATATTGGCCCTTTGTTTTCCGCGTGAAGCAAAGGGTTCCTCCGATAAAAAAGGGAAGGAACTGTTTAATGTCCTTGTCATACAGTCATACAATCAAAGCCTGAGTGCCTACTCCAAGTTCGACAAGTTGCTGCACGAGGAACTGGAGGAAGAGCAAATATACTCTTCCATCCACACATTCTACCTGGACTGCGAACGCTATAATGCCACAGACGAAGAAGCCCGGATGTACTCCTTTCTCGACACTTTAAGTTTCAAACCGGACATCATCATTTCCAATGACGATCAGGCTACCTATACTTTAATGGCCTGCAACCATCCGCTCGGCAAGACGATTCCGGTTGTCTTTTCAGGTGTCAACTTTCCCAACTGGGAACTATTGGAACAGCATCCCAACTTCACGGGTTATTGGGACAAGCCTGAATATCTGAAAAACATACAACTGATCGAAAAACTATACGGAAGATCAAAAATACTGATCTTCAAAACGAAAGAATTCATCGGCAGAAAAGCGTTCGAAACGTTGATGGACAATATCCAGGGACATGGAATAGCTGTTTACGAAGGATTGTATCAAACAAGGCCCCAAACGACTTCCACGGAAATCCAGCCCGGCAAAGAAGGCGCTTCTGCCTTATATACGACCTCGACAGCCAACCTGACCGCCCGCCAGCTTCTTTGGGTATTTGAAGACAAGCCTTACACCGCCTGCATACAAATCATTCTCGACTTCAATGTCCTGACCGTCGGACGCCTGGCCAATGTGCCGAACTTCACAGTCATTAACAACGGGTTCAACGACAACAGAGGGATCACCGGTGGCTATTTCACTACCTTGCAAATCCAGGCTGATTGTGTTGCCCAAACAGCTGCCCGCATCCTGAAAGGCACTTCTCCAAATGACATTCCTATCGTAGAAAGCCCCAAAACATTTGCTTTCGACTGGAAAGAGATGCAACGTTTCAACATACGGTTGAGCGATCTGCCACAGGGAAGCATCATCTATAACATGCCACTGGAAGTCCGTTACCTAAACTATATAATCCTGCTCGTCATAGCAATCGTCTATATCATCCTTCACCTCATTTACATGTACTACCGCGAAAGCGAACGGAAAAGGCAGGTGCAACTCCGGTTGATCGAAGAGAAAGAGCGAGCCGAAGAAGCCAATAAGATGAAATCGGCGTTCCTCGCCAACATGAGCCATGAGATACGCACACCGTTAAATGCGATAGTCGGTTTCACCAACCTATTACAAGACGAAAAGGAATTGACCGATGAAGAAAAAGACCTCTTCCGCAATACGATCAACAAAAACAGTAATCTGCTGCTGAAACTGATTAATGATATCCTGGAACTCTCGCGCATCGAGTCGGGACGGATGTCTTTCGCTTTCGACGATTGCTCTCTAAACGAGCTGTTAGAAGAGATCTACCAGACACATCACCTGCTTATGCCGTCGAATATCCGTTTCCTGAAAGAATTCCAAGAAACGGAACTTATCATTCATGTAGACCGTTTCCGGTTCACGCAAGTGATTACGAATTTCATCAACAATGCCGTCAAGTTCACCACTAAAGGGCACATCCTGTTAGGAGCTGTCTATAAGAAGGAGGAGAAAGAAGTTCATGTCTTCGTCGAAGATACAGGAAAAGGCATGTCGGAAGAGGCCCAGAAGAAAGTGTTCGAACGTTTCTTCAAGGTGGACGAATTTGCACAAGGTACCGGACTGGGCCTATCGATCTGTCAAACCATCGCCGAGCGCCTGGACGGGCGAATCACCCTTTCTTCCCAGGAAGGAAAAGGCAGCCGCTTCACCCTGATCATCCCTTGCAGGCCGAAATAAAAAAGGCGGCCCGTCACAACCGGAACCGCCTTCCAAACATTTCACAATGAAAGTCACTTCTTTTCAATTACCATCAATTTGGTATTGTCCGTGCCATATAAAGCGATTTTATTGACCGGTTTCACCTCACCTACTGCATCAAAGCGAACGACTTTATCCAAAGCCTGCAACAATTCACGCTCACCACTCATATCCGGACAAGCCATACGCGTTGTCGCAACCTGCGGGAATTTAATGATATTCTTGCGGGAATCGCTGTATTCGATCTGCCCCATCATCCGATTGCATCCAGCTCTTCCGGAAAGGGAATGGCGAGCCACGTCGAACTCGATGACTTGATTCGTCTCGGCAGGATTCAACACCTTGCCGTTCAATTCGACAATATTCCAACTACCATCCAGGTCGGAGAAAGTCGCTTCCACACCTTTTTTCGCCTTACAAGAAGCCAAGATACCGATACTCAACGCCGCAAGACAAAGATACATGTACTTCTTCATTTCTGTCCAATTAGTTTTTTGACAAAACCATCAACACGTTACCGTCGGCATCGACCAGCAACATTTCATTTTCGGACTGGCCGGCCTTCACACCTTTCACGTTTCCCATAGCTTTCAAGATCGCATCTTCGATCTCCATATCCGGACAAGCCATCATGGTAGTGGCCGCGGGGTTGATCGTGATGGAAGAAATATCCTGATCGTCCAGCATGACAGTCGAATTAAAGATATTACATCCGGCATTACCGTGAACTTTATTATCTTTCATATCAAACTCCATATTGGGCAAACCTTCTTTCAGTATTTTTTCTCCTTTTACTTCCACAATATTCCATTTACCTTCCAACTTCTTTGCATCTGTTTTGACTTCAGAGCAAGAAAACAACATCCCGACAAAAGCAGGAATCATCAAAAGTGTCAAAATAGCTTTTTTCATTTTTTACTTTTTCATTTATAATAATCACTCGTAAATATAAGACGCCGAATCATTGCAAAAAGTTCCCGACAAGCTCATTATTTAATATTCATTAACCATTCTTACACCCCATTCACAGCTTGTATTGTATTTAAAGGGGTTAAAAAACCACAGAGGAACCGGCAAAGCCGGGAACAATCATCTATTCATCAGCTAAAGCAGACGGCAAAAGAGAGCTTGCGGCACGAGGTTCAGCCTTACCCGTTAGTTCACCGGTAAATCTGCATTTACGGTTCAAACTTATCAATACTATAATGAATTAAAAAAAACAACTATCATACTATCATGTTTCTTGTATATAACTTGAACATCATAACATATAGGCATGACAGTTTCCTTTTTAACTATCATGCAACTATCATAAATCAGCAGTTTAACCATCATTTTAGCCGTTTTACCCGAAACAGATACA
>ULVT01107674.1_pt1 | contig 10587 bp, 5 predicted proteins | sample 1959701 | NCBI WGS metagenome assembly ULVT01 (sample SAMEA4835793, study PRJEB28245) | human gut metagenome | biome: gut microbiome; material: fecal sample | place: Denmark | collected 2008
TGTCAGTGTCATGGATTCCTGCCTGAACAAGGCACTTGAAGTGAAGTCGTGTTTTCCCCAAGTACGCTTATAGTTTACTTTCGCTTCAAAATTCACGTGAATGAATTGGTCCTTGTAGCCTCCATTGCTGATTTGCAGTTCATCGCGGGCATTGCCGAAAGTGTTGTATACCGGTTCGCCGTTTTCTCCTTTGGAGATGGTCTGATACATGAAGCTTTTCTTACCTGTTTCATTGTAAGTGGCACTATTGTCGTAGGCTACGGCCAGCTCGGCACTCAATCCAGGAGCCAGGCTCGAAAGATCTTGTGTCAGACGTAGGTCGGCCTGCAGCATGCGTTGGTTTAGTTTGTAGTAACCCACATCAGCAATACTGGCGATAGGATTGGTATTCAGTACATTGTTGCTTCCCCAGTAGCCTTCTTGGGTACGAACGGGAAAAACAGCCGATGGTGTATTGAAGATTTGACTGAAGATAGTTCCTTCACTTGTATTCGGTCGTTTAGTTTCACGTAACATACCCAGCATACTTAGTTTCAGTTTAGTAGCATCGGACACATCTACGTCAAGGTTCATACGAAGATTCAATGCATATTTCTTCATCTGTGAATTATAGCGACCTGTGTAATCGGTGTAGTCATTGTTCAGCAATCCCATGTCATTCTTATAGTTTAGAACTGTGAAGTAGCGCAGTTTTTTGCCACCACCGCGAAAACTGATATCCAATTGGTGATTAGTCGTGTGATTGCGCAAGGCTTCTTTCTGCCAGTCCACGTTGGGATACAGGTCGCTGTGGATACCTGATGCAAATCCTGCTTCGTCCATATCGGGCATTAGACCGTCATTGCGTAAAGCCTCGTTGCGCAATTTGGCATAGGTGATTGCATCTACAAAATCGGGTTGATTTATTGGAAGCCCCATACCGAATTTATAGTCCACTTTAATTTCTTTTTTCTCGTAGATACCGCGTTTGGTGGTAATCAGTACCACACCATTGGCACCGCGACCGCCCCAAATGGCAGTGGCTGCACCGTCTTTCAGTACAGAGACAGATTCTATTTCTGAAAGGTTGATGTATTCGATAGGACGTACAAATCCGTCTACCACGAACAGAGGTGTATCTCCATTCAGTGAACCGCGTCCCCGTATGTTCATGCGAGCTTTTTCCGACTCCCAACTTGTGTTTTGTAGGGTAGTAAGTCCTGGCAGCAGACCATATAAAGCATTGTAAGGATTAGGTGTAGCATTCTTTTCCAATTCATTGGCGTAGATAGTAGATACAGCTTGAGTTTTTCTGAATTCAGTTGTAGTCTGCGTACCTAAATCTACCGTTCTGTTTTCTATGTTGTTTTCTTGTGCTTCTCCCAAACAGGCACATGCCGTGGAAAGAGCCAATATGATGATTCTTTTTTTCATAATTCCATTTTTAATGAATGACGGATGGGTTATTCCCAACCCGGATTTTGAATTAAACCATATTTCTTATTGATTTCATCTACTGGCAGGGGTAGCAGAAAATATTTTTTACTCCAGATTCCTTCTTTCAGGTATTGGCGTTGTTCAAACATCCCCTGATGCGGTGTGTAGGTAAATCCCGGTTTAGCCTTTACTTTCTTTACAATCAGTCGGGAGAGCGGTTGGCGTATCAAGTCTTCGCGTTTCCAGCGTATCAGGTCAAAGTAACGCACTTCTTCATAGCCGAATTCCAAAGCACGTTCGCGCAGGATGGCTTCTCTGAGCTCATTGCCTGGTTTTGCCATTTCTTTGGTAATGTCGGGCATGCCTGCGCGATTGCGGGTCATGTTCAGATAGTCGTATGCCGTATTGCCAAATTCATCGGCAGTAGTAGCTTTGCCCAATTCGTTCATGGCTTCTGCCATGTTCAGATAGACTTCCGGTAGACGGAGCAATGGACACGAGTAGAACTTACCGTTCACTTCATCTCCCCAATTACGTACAAACTTTCTCATGGCAGCCCCATTTTTACTGTACTGCCCTGAGTTATAAGGGTTTTGTTTTGTGCCTTCATAAATTTCCACCACTTTTTTCCCTTGGAATCTGTCTTCGTTGATGGCCAGTGTCTCATACAGGCGGATGTCACGGCGTGTTTTTCCGTTTTTATCAAAAAACGGATACTTTTTGTGGTCCGGATTGTTCCAGTCAAACTCTGTACCATCGTTCATTTGGAACATATCAATATAATTTAACGTAGGTGAAGCTACTCCATAGCGGATCTGAGCGAACGGAGTTTTACCGGTCATGTATGTGGTGAAACGTCTGGAAGAAATCAAAACTTCTCCGTTGTGACGGTTAAAGTAACCAGCAGCAAAATCTTCACGCGGATTGCCTGTATTCACCAGCTTGTATCGTCCGTTATTTTCACGCATGAATTGTAAGCCGGCATCCAAAGCTTTCTGCCATCTGTCTGCTGAGTAGTTGCCATACCAGGTAATGAGTTGTGCAGATGCATCGCCCTGCAAATAAGGTTCATCGGCATTGAATAGGGGACTGGCAGCAAAGAGCAGCACTCTGGACTTCAGAGCTATGGCCGCAGCCTTGGTCAGATGACCGTCATTATCTGCATCCACCTCCCATGGCAGTGTGTCGGCTGCTTCATCCAAAAGATCAACAATTTTTTCTACGGTTTGCTCCACAGTCATACGTGGAAATTTCATTTCATCTTCAGCTGTATAGGCATGGTCTATCCAGGGCATACCACCATAGTAACGTAGCATTTGAGAGTAGTGATAGGCAATGATAACTTTGGCTTCTGCCTTGCCGATGGCCTTTTCCTGATCGGTCATATCAGGTACACGATCTACATTTTCGATATAGATATAGGCACGGCGGATACCGTAGATGGGACCTACTCCAATCATACGGTTATCTACTCCCAATCGGTATGGCAGATGTTCGGTATATTGGTTGGTACCATCCACAGTGCCGGAGTAGAATTTTGGTGCTCCTTTCTTGTTCCAGTCGGCCAAATCGGTCAGCATTTCCAATACTCCATATCCCAGCCGTCCCTGTGCAGGCAGGAAATCGGGCAGTGAGTGATAAGCTTCTGCTAATGCCTGTTCGGCATAAATCTTTTTGTTAAATACAGAGTCAATGTTCAGTTCATTACTAACAGGTTTTTCCAGAAAGCTTTCTCCGAATTTCAAATCTTCACAAGCAGAGAACAATAAGGTGGTTCCCATTATGAATCCTGTAGTTATATTTTTGTAATTTATTCTCATATTCTGTTATTAAAAAGTTAAGTTAACACCTAAGTTGTAAATCTTCGTAATCGGATAGGCATCACTGCCGTTCGGGTTACATTCCGGGTCCATAATATCAAACTTGTCAAATGTCAGCAGGTTATATCCAGTCAGTTTGATACCGAGTTGTTGAATACCCAGCTTCTTTAGGAACTTCTTATCGGTGAAGTTGTAACCGATGGTTACATTTTTCAGTTTCAGATAAGCCCCATCGTATACCCATAAGGAAGATTTACGCATGTTATACGTTGCATTAGTTTCCGTAAATCTCGGTGTTGTGGCCGTGTAGGCAGTTTCCGGAGTCCAGCGGGTATCTACGTGAAACTGCATCAAACCACGGATTTTACCGTTGCCAAATGGTTCTCTGAATGCGCCATCCAGTAGCAGTGAACGTTGGGCTGCGCCTGTCCAGTTCATGGTTAGGAAGAATCCCTTGTAGTTGATTCCATAATTTAAACCAAAGGTATAGGCCGGACGGTTGGAATGCCCAATCATAGTTTGGTCGTCTGAGTCAATTACATTGTCATTGTTCAAATCTCTGTATTTTACATCACCCGGTTTCACTGCTACATTAGGATTGGCATAGCCAGGCAGCAAATTGCCTTGTTCATCAAAGTCGGTTTCCTGATAGAATCCGTCAGCTACGTATCCGATGATGGAGCCTACCGGACGTCCGGTAGCCCACATATAAGGTTCGTTGGGTTCTACTTCATCTTGGAACACGATTTTGTTTTTACTGTACGACATGTTAGCATTGATATTATAGCCCCATTCACCGATTTTATCGTCCCACTTTACTTCAATTTCATATCCTTGATTTTTTACTTTACCCATGTTGACAGCCGGCATAATGTCAGCGGTCAGACCGGAAATCAGGGGGACTGTTTTGCGGTTGATAATGATATCCTTGCGGTTTTCACGAAAATAATCTACTGCCAGTTTCAAACGATTGCCCAAGAAATGCATATCAATACCATAGTTCTGTTTTAAAGCTGTTTCCCAGGTAACGTTCTTGTTGGCCAGTCTCTTTTCCAAAGCTCCTAGAACCATGGCTTTGCTATTGTAGCCGAAGTTGAAGCCGTATTTGTTATTGTTCCAGCCGTCTACACCGCTTAGACCGACGTTATATCCATCAGGTAGATAGAGGAAACGGTTGTTGCCTAATTTGTCATTACCTACCAGTCCCACAGAAGCACGCAATTTCAGGTAGTCCACTATCTTCTGATTTTTCATGAAAGCCTCTTCTGAGATAATGTAGCCCACAGAACCTGCCGGAAAAGCACCGAAGCGCTTGCCAGGAGCAAAGTTCTCGGAACCATTGTAACCGAAGTTGAACTCGGCCATATAACGTGATTTATAATCGTATGTCATACGTCCCACAAAGCCGATATAGGCGGATGGAATACCTACCCATTGGCTCGGGTAGTATTTTTTGCTTTGGTTGTAAAGGAAGAGTCCACTTACATTGTGATTGCCGAATTTGCGGTTATAGCGCAAGCTCATTTCCATGTACCAGTCGCGACCACGCCCTTTCGATTCATCGTATTGAAGGGGGCGGTTTTCTCCTTCTATCTTATAGACGATGTTTTTGTTGAAAGCAGGATCGTTATAGGCCATACCGGGATTTTCCAGTGAAGACTGATAAAAAGGCTTGTACGTTTCCACGTATCCTCTACGGTCTTTTTGGAAATAATAATCAGTGTTGTAGGCAGCTTTAATTTCGGCTGACAGACCTTTGGTGATGAAGTCCAGTTTTTGGTTGATCAGAAGGTCAAGATTCATCACGTTATTGATTCTGCGCTTGTATCCTGTGCCATATACTTTCTGGATTACACTGTTGCCTAGATTGATTTTATTGTTGAATCGTTCTTCCGGTGTGAAGAGTAGTTTTCCGTCAACAATACCCGGACTACAGAATGGAGTAGACTGATTAATTAAGGTCCAGATAGAATTCTGAGAATCGTTTACATAGGGTTCATTCTTGTCACCTACTCTACCGCCGATACCTACCTTGATGGTTGTAGTCTTAGTAGCGGCAAAATCCAAGTTGGCACGGTAGTTATAACGTTTGAATTTGTAGTTGTTGTTATAGTCCATACCATCGAACTGTTTCAGCAGACCGTCTTGATATAAGAAACCAACTGAGATGAAGTATTTTACATCTTTAGTACCGCCGGATACATTGACGTTGTGCTGTGTTTGTACGGAAGCCTTGTTCAACATATATCTTCTCCAGTCGATGTTCGGATACATAATAGGTTCATCATTCAGACGGAAGCGTTCCAGTGCATAGTTATCGAACACCATGTCTGCTTCAGTGGCATTTGGGTTGTCATTCTTAATAATTTCGTTTCTCAATAGAGCATAGGTATAGCTGTCTGCCATTTTCAATATGCGAGTAGGCATTTGCACACCTACGGAAGAGTTTACGGAAATCTTGGTTTTTCCTTCAGTACCGCGGCGAGTGGTTACGATGATTACACCATTCGCACCGCGTACACCAAATACGGCAGTGGCAGATGCATCTTTCAGTACGGTAACACTTTCAATTTCGTTCGGATCTAGCTGGTAAAAAGAACGTTCTACACCATCCACCAAGATTAACGGAGTAGATGCAGATTCATTTAATGAGCCTAAGCCACGGATAAACACCTTGGTATCTTCAGCACCGGGCTGACCACTACTAGCAACTGATGACAAACCTGTAATTTGGCCGGCCAAACTATTGGCCACATTAGCATTTGGTGAGCGAACCAATGCTTCATTATTTATAGCTGAAATGGCGCCAGTCAGTGTTTCCTTCTTTTGTACACCGTAAGCTACTACAGTTACTTCCTGTAGTTCGTTGGCCATTTCTTTCAATACTACTTTGATGTTGGTACGTCCGTTCAGAGCCACTTCTTGTGATTCGTAGCCGATGAAAGAGATTTCGAGTACAGCTTTTTGGGGATCTGATACTTGAAAACTGAATGCTCCGTCAAGATTTGTAATGGCACCATTAGTGGTACCTTTTTCTTTTACATTCGCACCAATTACTTCCAGATTGGTTTCGTCAAACACTATACCAGTAACAGTGGTTTGTGCCCACGATAGGAGTGAGCAACATAACAGCATCAATGTGCTGATGCAACGCTTGCATCTTTTTAGTCTCGTTTGTTTGTTCATAGTAAACGATTTTGAAGATTAAAAATTTAAGATTAAACTTATTGTTAATTAGGGACATTTACTGAATATCCCCGCAATACTTTGTGTATGAATTAGTTGGCTAATTTTGTAATATTTAATGAATGTCCCTAATTAATGTGTGCAAATGTATGTGTTTGTTATAGGTTCTTGTGGTAAAATTGTTCATAAAAAGTTTGTTTTAGTACAATACAGCCTTTTGAATGGCTTTTTTGGGGGTGAAGCTTTTGAGATAATCTGTTTACATTCATAAATTTTTAAAGAAAAGTGAAATGGTCGGATGAGTTAATAGATGGCACAAACAAATAAAGATGCCTTGATTGTCCGTTGTGCCGATATTGTCAGAAGTTATCTTATAGAATATAGGTTATTTCAAGATAAGCTTAAGACAACTTTTTGATAAAAAATAATTACTTGATGAATTATTCTGTAAAAAGGCTGGTTTTTACATTTCAGAATGTACATAATTTATAAACGTTCTATTTCTTCACTGTTGCTGCTACCTTGTTTTATAGATTTAAATGAGTTAAAAATGTAGCGTAACGACAAAGTTATGTTTCTGCTGTCCGCATTATTGAATTGTTGGGTACGGATATATCCGTAGTTCGTTTCCCAGTTTCCGGTTGCCTTCTTGAGGATATCATTTACCTGTATATTAAAAGATAGTTTGTTCTTTATAGGTACAATAGACATATTACATCCCAAATTATGGGTTGCGCGATATATGTCAGCCTTATCGTAGGATTTTGACTGAAATGTATAGTTAAATGAGAAATTAATCATCCGCCCCAGTTGCCAGTTGCAGTACAGTTGTGCAAAGTATGAAGGTGTGGTACGGTGTAAATGTTGGTCCATATAAGGAATCCTTGAGTTGGGTATAAGGATTCCTGCACTCAGATTGATGGCGTGGCGGTTGAATAAGTGGTCTGAGAATGTCAGCATTCCCGTGAATTGTCTGGACCTATCTATATTGGTATAGGTATACTTCAATACTTGTGCATTTCTTTCATCCGGAACACTAAATGCTATCCGGTCATTCTTTATCAAATTGTATTCCAACTTTACATTGAGTTTGTTCAGCCAAACCATTCCGATGCCGAAATCATATCTGACAGTTGGTTTCAATAGAGGATTTCCTATCATGTAGGAGTACTGATTGAGATAAGTCGTGATAGGCGTCAACTCGCTGAATGAAGGAAGAAAAACCTTATTATTTCCCGAAAGGGAGATTTGCAGGTTTTCTGACAGTTGGTAGGATAATGAAAATGAAGGCAAGAAGAATAAATCCTTATAGTTGGTTACATCTTGTGCTGTACAATGGTATCTTTTATCGAATCTTTCGCTGCGCAAACCAAGTAGTATGACTATTTTATGCCATTGAAAATTACCCTCTGCATAGAGCGCGTATCGGTTCTCGCGAAGGTTGTAAAAAGTGGATATATCATTTTCTTTTGAATTGTTTTTATTGTACACGTGGCTATAACGTGCTCCCACCGACAGTTTGACGAAGTTGCTGAAGCGGTGTTCATATTCCGTCAGAAGTGAATAGATGTTGTATCTTCCTTGGAAATTCAAAATAGTTCGTTTCTCGGAATTTATAGAGCTTTCTGTTGCATTACCATTGTCTTTGTTATATTGATTTAGGTAATCAGCTGTTATCCGAAGAGTGTTTTTTGACTTTAAATCAACCAGATAGTCTAATGTCGCTACATGTTGTTGTTCTTCATATTTGCCTGTTCTCTGGATGTCAAAATTTTCCCGACCGATAGAGGCATATTGCATGGAAGATAAATATTCAGGTTTATTCGATGAACAGTAACCAGAATATTTCATATTGAGTGTACCGGTCTTTAACTTACTTTGAGTTCCTATATGCCAATCATGGGAGCATCGGTTAGAAAAAGTTGTATCCATGAAAACTCTTTCAAAAGCATTTCTGGTCTGAAAATTTTCTTCTATTTGCTTTGAATATAGTGTGTTTTTTCTCTTTCTGAAACTATAAGCACAGTCTATTAGCGTATTTTTAATTTTCCGCTGAGAGGTGAAACCTGCTGTACCTGAATAGTGACGTCCCCAAGCATCCGTATTATAAATCATTAAGGCTGGTTTTTCCAATGTGGTCTTAATATTTAAAACGGAAGAATAACGAGAGTCGTATTTTGCTCCAGGCATATTGTCCACTACAATTTCTGTAATCTGTGAGGGTTGCAAAGCATTCACTTCCTCAAAGCTTTTCGCTTCCCTTCCATTAATAAGAAGCAGTATCTGACCTTTACCGAAGTACGTCAATTTGTTATTTGTACGGAGTACACCGGGAATATTGCTCAGCAGGCTTTCCACATTAGGAAGTTCCGAAAGGTATGTCTCTTTGACATTGATGTGCAGGAGATTGTTTTTGTAGGAAGTTACCTTACGGGCAGACTTTACCACGACTTCGTCCAACTCATAGCCGGATGGAAGCTGAATGGTTCCTAAATCAGTACAGTTTTTTACATCTAATGTTATTTGCTTGATTTGATAACCTATATGGCTAATGTTCAATATGTAGCAACCAGCGGGTATATTTTTCAGTAAGAATCCATGTTCTGAGTTAATACTTTGTGCGACGATAGAATTATCATGCCACAATACAACATTGGCATTAAGTATTGCCATTCCGTCCGCATCACAAACCATTCCTTTGATGTTGCTCTGTGAGAATAAAAAGGTTGTATGGATGGACAATGCTATTAATAATATGAATCGGAAATTATGCATGATTTTATTTGTATCATTTTTATTCAATCTTGAATTCTGCTGCCATATACCACTTCTTATTTATATCGCTAAATTCCACTTCCTTGTAAACCCGATATTGACCGGAAGTATTGTCATTGAACAATGGATAGAGTTTGGCTTTGAAATGGTAATCACCGTCAGGTTTCAATATGATGCCAATGTCGTGCACCAAACTGTTGTCATGTAATGGTATCCATTGTTCTCCCTGTTTGCGTGCTACAAAATAATATTCGCCAAAGAATAAATTTTGTTGGCTCAAGTTCTTGTTGGTTAGTATTACATTTACACTTTCTGTTCCAATCGGGTAAACAGGCTTCTCGGTTTTCATGCTTATTTGCAGTGTGTCGGTATATGCTCTTTGTGTAAAGGGGGAAGGTTTGCGTACTGCTCCATAGTTAATGGCAGAATAGTTAAGCATCTCCTTTCTGAATAATTTTTGAAAATGAATGGAATTATTAATCAGATCCACAAAGATTGAATCACCGCGCATACCAGAGCCATAAATATTCTGTGATGAAATTGTCTTGCCATTCCAGGAAGCGGCATCCATCTGTTTTCTCAGCCGTTTGGCTCCGGCTTCATCAACTAATTCAAACTCTGCATAAGCAACTTGGGCGTTTCTGTTGAAAGCTTTGTAGATACGATATTTGCCAGCACGATTAGGAACTTTGGAAGTATAAAGCTTGATTGTCTGTTCTCCCGAAGGATATTCAGGGTCTAATATCCAAGCTATATCTTCAATGATCGGGTCGGTTGGCAATGTTTCCCATTGTCGTTTATCATTATTGTAATAGGTAAGGCTGTAATCGTTTCCACACATATACTCTTGTTGGGAATAATTGGTAACGGTTAGTTTCACTTCTGTAGTTGACAGTGGATAATAATCGTATTCTGTCTGCATGGAAAGTGAAGTAGGGCTGACAGCTTCTCCCGTAGGAATATCACGCGGAACAGGTTGCAGGACAAAGGAGGTTGTTTCCGATGATTGTTCTTGTTCTTCTTCTGTTGGAATAGGTTTAGATTTAAAAATACTGTCTGGATACAACTCTTCTTGTAATAGGATGCTGTCTGCTTCATTTTCTTGCCCTTTCTTAGAAGTAGTGGAATGGCAAGAACATAGGGTTATTAGTAATAAAAATAATATCTGTTTCATAGTGCGTATGTAGTTATTCGTTTAACACTAAGATACCAAAGACAAAAATAATAAAAGCACAACTCATTAGCAATCTGAATTGCGCTTTTATTTTATTGCCATCATTCAATCACCGCCTATTATAAGAAGAAATGAGTATCAGAATAGGGAGATAAGTATTGTAATGGATATAAAATAAAAGAAGGTGTGTCAAAATGCACCCCTTCTTTCTTTTAC
>ULVT01060565.1_pt1 | contig 10556 bp, 7 predicted proteins | sample 1959701 | NCBI WGS metagenome assembly ULVT01 (sample SAMEA4835793, study PRJEB28245) | human gut metagenome | biome: gut microbiome; material: fecal sample | place: Denmark | collected 2008
TGAGATGGGCATAAAGCCCGAAAGCTCCCACCATGAGGAGGGCCCGGGTCAGAACGAGATAGACTTCCGCTACAGCGATGCCATGACTGCCGCCGACAATGCGATGAATTTTATGACCGTCGTCAAGGCTGCCGCTCAGAGGAACGGCATCTACGCCGATTTCTCTCCGAAGCCTCTGCCTGGTGAGAGCGGCAACGGTCTACATATAAATATGTCGGTCAAGACCGCCGACGGCGAGGATCACACCAACGCATTCATGGCGGGCATACTTGCCCATATCAAAGAAATGACCGCTTTCCTCAACCCGACCGAGGATTCATATAAGCGCCTCGGCGAGAAGAAAGCCCCGAAATATATCACATGGTCGCCCGAAAACCGCTCGCAGCTCATACGCATCCCCGCCGCCAAGGGCGAATACAGGCGCATAGAGCTTCGCTCGCCCGACCCGACGGCGAACCCCTACATCGCATATGCTCTGCTCATCATGGCGGGGCTTGACGGCATCGAACGTGAGCTTACCGCCCCCGAGGCCGTCAACGTCAATCTTTATAAGGCTGACAGCAGCGTCACCGAGCCGCTCGACAGATTGCCCGCGTCGCTCGACGAAGCGATAGCCGTTGCCGAGGGCAGCGACTTCGTTCGCGGCGTTATCGGTATGAATATCACCGATTTTCTCGGCATTTGACGGGGGTGACGGTTATGACGAGCGGGAGAACGCAATACCGTGTTCTTATCGTTTCTGCCGTCGAGAAAATATACGAGTATATCACCGAGATCCTGCCTCCCGGCGAATTTTCACCGATACTGCGAGCCGCCAGCGCAGGCGAGGCAAAGCGTATGCTTGTTTCCGACGAAGCAGATATAGTAATAATAAATACGCCGCTGCCCGATGAATTCGGCACGGAGCTTGCCCTCGACCTCTCCGGGGGCACGGCGGGTGTGCTGCTCCTTGTGAAGAACGATTATTTCGACCAGGTGTGCTACAAGGTCGAGCGCGAGGGAGTGCTCACCGTCGGCAAACCGAGCTCGAGGCAGACTCTTTACGGCGCGGTCAAGCTCGCCGCCGCAATGAGCGCAAGGCTCGCCAAAATGGAGCGCAAAAATAAAACGCTCCAGGAAAAAATGGCGGATATCCGCACGGTCAACCGTGCCAAATGGCTGCTTATCGAGAATCTCAACATGACCGAGAGGGACGCCCATTATTATATTGAGAAGCAGGCTATGGATATGCGGCTCTCGCGCCACGAGGTGGCGGAGAACATAATCCGCACCTATGATAAGTAAATAAATCAACCTGAACCACTATTCGATTGCCCGGTTCAGAAGGGAGTAATAATATATGAAAAGGACGAAATACATCTTTGTAACGGGCGGCGTTGTATCCGGCCTCGGCAAGGGCATCACCGCCGCCTCGCTGGGCAGGCTGCTCAAGGCAAGGGGGCTGAAGGTCGCGGCTCAGAAGCTCGACCCCTATATCAATGTTGACCCCGGCACCATGAGCCCCTATCAGCACGGTGAGGTCTATGTCACCGAGGACGGCGCCGAGACCGACCTTGACCTCGGCCATTACGAGCGCTTCATCGACGAAAACCTCAACAAATACTCAAACCTCACCACCGGTAAAGTTTATTGGAACGTGCTCAATAAAGAGCGCAGAGGCGAATATCTCGGCTCCACCGTGCAGGTCATTCCGCACGTCACCAACGAGATAAAGGATTTTGTCTATTCCGTAGCCAAAAAGACCGACGCCGACGTCGTTATCACCGAGATAGGCGGCACGATAGGCGATATCGAGTCGCAGCCCTTCCTTGAGGCGGTCAGACAGATATCCCTCGAGGTCGGTAAAGAAAACAGCCTTTTCATCCACGTTACTCTCGTTCCCTTCCTCAGAGGCTCAGACGAGCATAAGTCGAAGCCCACTCAGCACTCCGTCAAGGAGCTTCAGGGCATGGGCGTTAAGCCCGATATCATCATCTTGCGCTGCGACGAGCCGCTTGAGGAGTCGATATTTAAGAAGATCTCGATGTTCTGCAACGTCAAGCCCGACTGCGTTATCGAGAATATAACTCTCCCGATTCTTTACGAAGCGCCGATAATGCTTGAGAAGAGCAACTTCTCCTCGATAGTCTGCCGCGAGCTGGGCATAGACGCCCCCGAGATAGACATGACCGAGTGGAATGAAATGCTCGAGCGCATACATAACCGCTCAAAGACCGTCACCATCGGCCTTGTCGGCAAATATGTGCAGCTTCACGACGCTTATCTCTCCGTTGCCGAGGCTCTGCGCCACGCAGGCTACGTCCACGGCACGAGGGTCAGCATCAAGTGGATAGATTCCGAGACCGTCACCGAGGAGAATGTCGGCGAGATCCTCTCGGATTGCAGCGGCGTTATAGTCCCCGGCGGCTTCGGCAACAGAGGCATCGAGGGCAAGGTCATCACGGCGAATTACTGCCGCGTCAATAATCTGCCTTATCTCGGCATCTGCCTGGGTATGCAGACGGCGGTCATCGCCTTCGCCCGCTATGTCGCGGGCATGAGCGACGCCAACTCCGGCGAATTCGACGTCGACTCGACCCACAAGGTCATCGACTTCCTGCCCGACCAGAGCGACGAGGTCGCAAAGGGCGGCACGCTGCGCCTCGGAGCTTATCCCTGCAAGGTGAAGCCCGGCACTCAGATGTACCGTGCCTACGGCAAAGAGGAAATATCGGAGCGCCACCGTCACCGTTATGAATTCAACAACGATTACCGCAAGGCTCTGACCGACGCAGGCCTTGTCGTCAGCGGCACTTCGCCCGACGATTACATCGTTGAGACCGTAGAAATACCCGAAAATGATTTTTATATCGGAGTGCAGTTCCACCCCGAGTTCAAGAGCCGCCCAAATAAGGCGCATCCGCTCTTCCTCGGCCTTGTGGGCGCAGCGCTCAAGAAAGCGGAGGGCAAATAATGATGAAAGATATATACGAGAATCCCCTGTGCAGCCGATACGCCTCAAAGGAGATGCAGTATATCTTCTCACCCGATTTTAAGTTTTCCACATGGCGCAAGCTCTGGTGCGCTCTCGCCGAGAGCGAAAAGGAGCTGGGTCTGCCGATAACGCAGGCTCAGATAGCGCAGATGAAAGAGCATATCTATGATATAGATTATGCCAAGGCAGCCGAATACGAGCATAAGCTGCGCCACGACGTGATGGCTCATGTCCACACCTACGGCGAATGCTGCCCCGAGGCGAAGCCGATAATCCACCTCGGCGCCACAAGCTGCTATGTCGGCGACAACACCGATGTGATTCAGATGCGTGAGGGGCTTTTGAGGATAAAGAAGCAGCTCATCAACGCAATAGCCGCTCTTGCGGATTTTGCGGAGAAATATAAGGATATGCCGACCCTCGCTTATACGCATTTCCAGGCGGCTCAGCCCACCACCGTCGGCAAGAGAGCGACCCTCTGGACGAGAGACCTGCTGATGGATCTCGACCGCCTTGAGCACGAGCTGTCGCAGCTCAAGCTGCTCGGCTGCAAGGGCACCACCGGCACGGGCGCGAGCTTCCTTGAGCTTTTTGACGGTGATCGCGAAAAGGTCAAGCTGCTTGAGAAGAAGATAGCCGATAAGGTCGGCTTCAAGGCGTGCGAGCCTGTCTCCGGTCAGACGTATTCGAGAAAGACCGATTCATTCGTATTGAATGTGCTTGCGGGCATAGCTCAGAGCGCCGCCAAAATGGCGACGGATATCCGCCTGCTCGCTCACCTCAAGGAGTTTGACGAGCCGTTTGAGTCAAAGCAGATAGGCTCGTCGGCAATGGCATATAAGCGCAACCCCATGCGCTGCGAGAGGATAGTTTCCCTCGCCCGTTACATTATCAACGACGCGGGCAACGCTGCCGATACGGCGGCGGCGCAGTGGCTTGAGCGCACCCTCGATGACTCGGCGAATCGCCGCATAGCCATCCCCGAGGCATTCCTCGCGGCGGACAGCATTCTCACTATCGTGATAAACGTCATCAGCGGCGGCACGGTCTATCCCAAGGTCATGGAGAAGCATCTGCGTGAGGAGCTGCCGTTCATCGCCAGCGAAAATATTCTTATGGACGCCGTCGGCAGGGGCGGTGACAGGCAGGAGCTGCACGAGCTTATCAGGCAGTATTCGCAGCAGGCTGCCTACAGGGTCAAGTCCGAGGGGCTTGACAATAATCTGCTTGACCTGCTTAAAGCAGACCCCAAATTCGGCCTTACGGACGAGAGCCTTGCAAAAGTGCTCGATATCCGCAAATTCGTAGGCTGCGCGCCCGAGCAGACGGAGGAATTCCTCGCCGAGTGCGTTAAGCCTGTGATCGAAGCAAATAAAGAACTTCTCGGAACTAATTCCGAAATAAATGTGTGAGGAGAAATTCAAAATGTTAACAGCAATAGTCGGCACCAATTGGGGAGACGAGGGTAAGGGCAGAATGGTTGACCTGCTCAGCGAGAAATACGATATAGTCGTCCGCTATCAGGGCGGCAATAACGCAGGCCACACCGTTGTCAACGATAAGGGCAAGTTTATCCTTAACCTGCTGCCCTCAGGCATCCTTCGCAGCGAGACTGTCAACGTGATGGGCCCCGGCATGGTCATTGACCTTGAGCATCTTGCGGGCGAGGTCGGCAGACTGCGTGAAAAGGGCATTGAAATAACCCCCGAGCACCTTGTCATCAGCGACAGAGCGACCGTATGTATGCCCTACCACAAGATGATGGATATCCTCGAGGAGGACAGACTTGCAGGCAAGAAATTCGGCTCCACCAGACGCGGTATCGCCCCCGTCTATGCCGATAAATATATGAAAAAGACCGTCCGTATGGGCGACCTGCTCCATCCCGAATCACTCAGAGAGCATCTGAACGACCTCGTTGAGTGGAAGAATCTGACCGTCGAGGGCGGCTATAAGCATGAGCCTGTTTCGGCTGATGAGATGTATGCATGGCTCGAGAAATACGGCTTCCCGTTCGTCGATTATGTCAAGAATACCACCGAATTCCTCGGCAACGCGGTCAAGGAAGGCAAATCCATCATGTTTGAGGCTCAGCTCGGCGCTCTGCGTGATATAGATTTCGGCATCTATCCCTACACTTCGTCCTCGTCCACTATCGCCGCATATGCTCCGATAGGCTCGGGCATCCCCGCAGAGAAGCTGGATAACGTCATCGGCATTATGAAGGCTTACTCAAGCTGCGTCGGCGCAGGCCCGTTCACCTGCGAGCTCTTCGGTGAGGAGGGCGACGCTCTCAGAGAGGCGGGCGGCGAATACGGCGCTGCAACAGGCAGACCGAGGCGCGTCGGCGGCTTTGACGTGGTCGCTTCACGCTACGGTGCAAAGATGCAGGGCGCTACCGAGATAGCCCTGACCAAGCTCGACGTTCTCTCCTACTGCAAGAAGATACCCGTCTGCGTCAGATACGAGGTCGAGGGCAAGGAGATAGATTTCTTCCCGATGGGCGACGAGCTCAACGAGGCGAAGCCCGTTTATGAATATGTCGACGGCTGGAACTGCGATATCTCCGGCTGCCGCAAATTCTCAGACCTGCCTGTCAAGGCTCAGGAATATGTCAAGGCGATAGAAGCTGCTGTCGGCTGCCCGATCAAGTATGTTTCCGTCGGCGCAGGCAGAGACGAGTATATCGAGAGATAAATCAAGCATAAAATAATTCTGCGGGGTGATACTATGCCGAAAAAGCTGAAATTCGTTAAAATGCAGGGCTGCGGGAACGATTATATCTATTTTGACTGCTTTGAGCAGCAGATAGACGACCCCGAGGCGCTTGCCGTGAAGCTCTCCGACAGGCATTTCGGGGTAGGCGGCGACGGAGTGGTGCTCATCTGCCCGTCAAAGCTCGCAGATGTTAAGATGCGTATGTTCAATATCGACGGCAGCGAGGGCAAGATGTGCGGCAACGCAATACGCTGCGTCGGCAAATATATGCATGATGTGCGAGGGCTTGACAAGGACGTTGTCACCGTCGAGACCCTCAGCGGCATCAAGACCCTGAAGCTCATCATTAAGGACGGCGTCGCGATCGGTGCCGAGGTCGATATGGGCAAGGCGGAGCTTGACCCGAAGAAGATACCCGTTGCGCTTGACGGCGAAACGGTGATCGACCGCCCCGTTAAGATAGGCGGCGGTGAATACAGGATAACCTGCGTTTCAACGGGCAACCCGCACTGCGTTGTGTTCGGCGGCGACCCGGCCGAGCTTGACTTGCCCGCAATAGGGCCGACATTCGAGAGCGACCCGCTCTTCCCCGAGAGGGTCAACACCGAGTTCATCGAGGTCATTGACGACCATACGCTCAAAATGCGTGTGTGGGAGCGCGGCAGCGGCGAGACCCTCGCCTGCGGCACAGGCTCCTGCGCTGCGGTCGTTGCGGCGGTGCTGAACGGCTATTGCAAGCGCGGCGAAGCGGTCAGGGTGATCCTTGTCGGCGGCGAGCTTGTCATCCGCTACACCGAGGACGGCTCGATATTTATGACCGGCGGCGCTGAGATCGCCTTTGAAGGCTCGGTTGAGATATGAGGTGAGTTTCATGGTAAAGATAAACGATAATTATTGCAAATTGAGCGAGAGCTACCTTTTCTCCGAGATAGCGCACCGAGTGGCGGCGTTTTCGGAGAAAAATCCCGATAAAAAGATAATCAAAATGGGTATCGGCGACGTTACAAGGCCGCTTTGCCCCGCCGTTGTGGAGGCAATGAGGTCGGCGGCCGCCGAGATGGGCTGCGCCGAGACCTTCAGGGGCTACGGCCCCGAGCAGGGCTACGACTTCCTGCGCGACAGGCTCCGCAGCTATTATGAGGGCTTCGGGGTTAGCCTTTCGGAGGACGAAATATTTGTCTCCGACGGCGCAAAGAGCGACCTCGGCAACATCCTCGATATCTTTTCGAGGGATAATTCCGTGCTTATACCCGACCCCGTTTACCCCGTCTATGTCGACACCAACGTCATGGACGGCAGGCGCATAATCTATGCCGACGCGGACGAGAGCAACGGCTTCCTGCCGATGCCCGACGGCGAGAAGGCGGATATCATCTATATCTGTTCGCCCAATAACCCGACCGGCGCGGCATACAGCCGCGAGCAGCTCAAGGCTTGGGTCGATTTTGCGCTTGAGAACGGCTCGGTGATACTCTTTGACTCCGCCTATGAGTCGTTTATAGTTGACCCCTCGGTGCCGCACAGTATCTATGAGATACCCGGCGCAAAGGGCTGCGCCATAGAATTCTGCTCGCTCTCAAAGACGGCGGGCTTCACGGGCACCCGCTGCGGCTACACCGTTGTGCCCGACAGCCTTGAATTCGGCGGGGTGCGGCTGAATAAGCTCTGGCTGCGCCGCCAGACCACCAAATTCAACGGCGTTTCCTATATCGTCCAGAGAGGCGCTCAAGCGGTCTTTACCCCCGAGGGTCAGGCTCAGACGGCGGCGAATATCGCCTATTACCGCGAGAACGCCCGCATTATCACCGCCGCTCTCGACGAAATGGGAATCTATTACACCGGCGGCAAAAATTCACCCTATGTGTGGATGAAATGCCCCGACGGTTTGGATTCGTGGCAGTTCTTTGACCGCCTGCTCGAGCGCTCCGCCGTTGTCGGCACCCCGGGCGCAGGCTTCGGCAGGAACGGCGAGGGCTTCTTCCGCTTGACCGCGTTCTCCACTCACGAGAACACCCTTGAGGCGACGGAAAGGCTCAAAAACTTCAGATAACATCAGATCCCTCCGATGAGCTGTCGGAGGGATTTTTGCTGCCCGTGTCGACATACTGCACAAGAGTAAAGCGAAATATTTGGTGTAAAATCACAAATAGTCTGTCTTTATTAACTTTTTCGTAACTATTTTTCAATTGCTTTTTAATCTGCATAATGGTATAATTTATAAAAATGGGAATACGGCAGATAATATTGCCGTTCGGAAAATAAAAAGAAACGGGGAATATGCAATGAAGAAATGCGTTATAATCGGCGGCGGCCCTGCGGGTCTGACTGCGGGCTACGAGCTGCTTAAAAATTCAAAGGATTATGAGGTCGTTATTCTTGAGCAGAGTGACACCCTCGGCGGCATCTCACGCACGGTCAAGCACAACGGTAACCGCATGGATATCGGCGGCCACCGCTTCTTCTCAAAGGATAAGCAGGTGACGGATTTCTGGAGCGAGCTTATGCCCACCCAGGGCGCGCCCTCCATCGACGATAAAATTCTCGGCAGGGAGAAGGCTCTTGTCCCCGGCGGCCCCGACCCCGAAAAAGAGGATAGGGTCATGCTCATCCGCCGCCGCATATCGAGGATATATTACCTTCACAAATTCTTTGACTACCCCATCACGATGAAGCCGCAGACCTTCATCAATATGGGCTTTACACGCACGGTCAAGGCGGGGTGCAGCTACCTCAAATCCACCGTGTCAAAGAAGGAAGAGACCTCGCTTGAGAATTTCTATATAAACCGCTTCGGCAAGGTGCTCTATTCCATGTTCTTTGAGGGCTACACCGAGAAGCTCTGGGGCAGGCACCCGAGCGAGATATCCGCCGATTGGGGCGCTCAGAGGGTCAAGGGACTCTCTATCCTCGCCGTTATCAAGGATATGCTCTCAAAGCTCGTGCCGAATAAGAACCGCAAGGTTGAAACTTCCCTTATAGAAGAATTTGTCTATCCGAAGCTCGGCCCCGGTCAGTTCTGGGAGACCGTAGGCGAGGAATTCGAGAAGATGGGCGGCAAGATCCTCTACGGCCATAAGGTCACCGAGATAAACACCGCCGACGGCAGAGTTACAAGCGTCAAGAGCGTTTGCGGCGAAAAAGAGGAGATATTTGACGGCGACATATTCTTCTCCTCCATGCCCGTCAAGGATCTCGTCGCGGGCATGGGCAGCGCCGTGCCGGCTGCCCCGGCTGAGATAGCGGCGGGGCTGCCCTACAGGGATTTCGTGACCGTCGGCCTGCTCGTCGACAAGCTCGACCTCAAGAATGAGACGGGCATCAAAACCCTCAACAATATCGTGCCCGATTGCTGGATATATGTGCAGGACGTCGGCGTGAAGCTCGGCAGAATTCAGATATTCAACAACTGGTCGCCCTACCTTGTCAAGGATCCGCAGCATACCGTGTGGGTCGGCCTTGAGTATTTCTGCAACGAGGGCGACGACTTTTGGAGCATGGACGAAAAAGCCTGCGTCGATAAGGCGGTCTCCGAGCTTATCAGCATGGGCGTTATCAATAAGAATACCAAGATCCTCGACAGCCACCGTGAGCGGGTGCAGAAGGCTTACCCCGCTTATTTCGACACCTATGACAGGATGGACGAGCTGGTTAAATACCTCGATACATTTGAGAATCTCTACTGCGTCGGCAGAAACGGCCAGCACAGATACAACAATATGGATCACTCCATGGCCACTTCGTTTGAAGCCGTCTCAAATATCCTCAGCGGCAAAAAGACCAAGGAGAATATTTGGGGCGTGAACACCGAGGCCGAGTATCACGAGGAAGCTGCCGATGAAAAGAAGGCTTAAATCAATACTGCCGCTGCTGCTGATAATCCTATCGGCTGCGGCGGCCGAGCTGTTGCTTGCGAATTTTGCGTTCGTATTATACGGCGGCAACGCCGCGGTCAGAAATTTTGTGCCCGACGTTGATAATTATTATTTGGTCGAGCGTACCGATACGCAGTTCTCGCTCGGCGATCTCGGCTTTGAGGCAAACGGCGTTTCGTTTCAGACCCGAGCCAAGGATGACCCGAGCCGCTCGTTTTTCACCACCGTCGGGGTGTATGTCCGCAGCGGCGACGGCGAATTCGTAGAGGCAGTTTCAAAGAGGATCGCCGTCGGCGGGACGGAGACTTTGCACTTCAAAATGCAGAATGCCGATGTCATTGTGCTCACCTTCGGCAACTCCGAGGGCGAATTCTATCTGAGCAACACGGTAGTCAACCCGACCTATTCGCTGCGTTTCAACGCCGTCAGATTTATCGTCATTGCCCTTGCGGCGGCGCTGATCTTTGCCCTCATAAAGGGCGGCAGAGGCAGGCGCATCAGAGCCGAGATGACCGAGAAGCAGGCGAAGTCGCTTGCGCTCGCGGCCTGTGTTGCGGCGTGCGCCGTGTTCTCATGCCTGAGCGTTGCGGGCGCAGACGGCTCGTCGGTCGCCTATCCGCTTGAGGGCTACATTGAAAAATATAACCCGTATGTTCAGCAGTTTGATGCCTTCCAAAAGGGGCAGCTCCACATTGACGTTGAGCCGGAGCAGGAGCTGCTGGAGCTTGCGAATCCCTACGACCCCGCTCAGCGGCAGGGGATATATTACCTTTGGGACAGGGCGCTTTACAATGGCAAATATTATTCCTATTTCGGAGTAACGCCGATATTGACGGTCTATTATCCGTTTTATTTGGTAACGCATTCGCTGCCGAGCGAAACGACGGTCAAGATGATATATTCGCTGATGACGGCGCTGTTCCTGCCGCTTGCGGTGTTTGAGCTTGCGAAGCTCACGGGCAAAAAAATACCGCCGTGGATGACGGCGGGGG
>ULVT01026872.1_pt1 | contig 10494 bp, 8 predicted proteins | sample 1959701 | NCBI WGS metagenome assembly ULVT01 (sample SAMEA4835793, study PRJEB28245) | human gut metagenome | biome: gut microbiome; material: fecal sample | place: Denmark | collected 2008
TGATTTACATAAAGTACCGAAGCGCACAATTGCGCGCATTCGAAAGAAAACCGCGTTTGTGTTTCAAAATTATAACTTGTTTGCCAACAAAACAGCATTGCAGAATGTAACGGAAGGCTTGATTGTCGGAAGAAAAATGCCAAAGGATGAGGCAAATAAAATAGCACACGAGGCATTAAAAAAGGTTGGCATGGAAGATCGAAGTGATTACTATCCGTCTCAGCTTTCAGGTGGTCAGCAGCAGCGTGTGGCGATTGCGAGGGCGATAGCAGTAAATCCAGAGATCATTTACTTTGATGAGCCGACATCGGCGCTAGATCCAGAGCTGACGGTAGAGGTGCTTGCGGTTATGAAGCGGCTTGCACAGGAAGGAATGACAATGCTTGTTGTTACCCATGAGATGAACTTCGCACGAACAGTATCAAATCGTGTAATTTTCATGGAAAAGGGCGTGGTTGTGGAACAAGGATCATCGAAGGAGTTTTTTGAGCATCCTAAGGAAACGCGCACGAAGGAGTTCTTGCGAATCTTTCAGGAGTAATTCTTGCTTGTAAAAGCATTTCTGATAATGAAAATATCTATCAGTAATGCTTTTTCATAAAATAAAGAGGAGGAAACTATTATGACAATTAAGAAATTAATTCCATGCACATTAACAGCAGCAGTGCTTGCATCTGCCGCATTGACAGGCTGCTCTTCAAAGGGTACATCTGATAAGAGTACTACATCTGCAAAGACTTCTGCACAGGAGACAAAGGAGACTGCCACAAAGTCTGTCGAGACCAAGGATACTGAGGCAGGCAGCGGCGAAGTAAATACAAGCGCAGAGGCAAAGAGCGAGGAAGAATCAAAGAAGGCCGAGACTGAGCTTGGAAGCGAAGAAGTATCTACAGAAATCGGAACCGGCGAGTCAGCAGATGATCTTTTAGCACAGATTAAAGAGCGTGGTAGAATTATCGTAGCAATGGAAGGAACCTGGGCTCCGTGGACCTACCATGATGAGAATGATGATCTGGTTGGCTATGACGTAGAGGTAGCACAGAACATCGCAGAGAAACTTGGCGTAGAGGTTGAGTTTGTTGAGGGTGCATGGGATGGACTGCTTGCAGGTTTGGATGCAGGTCGCTACGATATCATGGTAAATGGTGTTGGCGTGACAGATGAGCGTGCAGAAAAGTACAACTTCTCTACCCCATATGCATACAACAAGACTGCTGTTATCGTTCGCGGTGACTACGATGAGATTTCTTCTATGGAAGATTTAAATGGAAAGAAGACTGCAAATACCATTTCTAGTACCTATGCAGCACAGGCAGAGGCATATGGTGCAACTGTTACCGGTGTTGATGATTTGAATCAGACCATCGAGCTGTTACTTTCCAAGCGTATTGATGCAACACTTAATGCAGAAGTTGTATTTAACGATTACAAGAAAGAGCATCCGGAAGCAGATGTCAAGATTGCAACCTACTCCGATCAGGTAGAGGAGATCGCAATTCCGATCCGTAAGGGTGATGATACCGTTACTCTTTTAGAGGCTGTAAATGATGCACTTGATGAGATGGCAAAGGATGGCACACTGACCGAGCTGTCTGAGAAGTACTTCGGAATGGATATTTCTAAGAAATAATAAAAATGGGGAGGCTCTTATATGGAGCATCCCCATTTTTTGTTTGTATTTTTGTACTGTATGCTATACTATCTAACTGATACTTATGAAAAGATTCCGTTGTCACAAAGAGAAAAAAATTGGAAACCGAAAGGTACAGAGAGATTTGTACTCTGCATTTTTAATTCGAAATACAGATCTGTAAAGCCCATCTGACGAATACCAAAGTAGACGATCATTGCCTTCTGAATCTGATCTCTTAATGCTGTGTCATCCTTTCTGGTTGTGATACAAACGTTAAATGAAAAAAGCTAACGGAGTCAAGATAGTGAAAATAATGACTTGACATTTTTTAATCACATTGTTATACTCTGTGTATCAGCGTTGAGGAGAACAAGTACTGATAAGGGAAACCAACAGAGAGCAGCCGGTAGGTGAGAGGCGCAGGGGAAGCTTATAAGGAATACCTCTCTGAGCTCTGCACCGAACTTGCGATTTTGCAAAAGTAGACTGCAGCGGCGCGGCAGCCGTTATCTTGTCAGAGTATTCGCAGATTGACTGGATTATTTTACAGGATGCGTGTACTTGAAAGGCAGTTTGTGTGAGCAGACTGTGAAGAAAGGTGGTACCACGAGATTTCGCCCTCGTCCTTTTGTTAGGACGGGGGCTTTGCTTATAAAAAAGTTCTCAGGCGAAAGTAATAAAAGCGCAGAAAAGGAGAAAAAATCATGCAGGTTTACGAAGAATTAGTAGCAAGAGGGCTGATTGCCCAGGTAACAGATGAGGAGCGTATCCGCGATCTCGTTAATAATGGAAAGGCTGTATTTTACATCGGATTCGACCCGACAGCAGACAGCCTTCATGTAGGTCACTTCATGGCACTGTGCTTAATGAAGAGACTTCAGATGGCAGGAAACAAGCCGATTGCTTTGATTGGCGGCGGTACAGCAATGATCGGAGATCCGTCTGGAAAGACTGATATGAGAAAGATGATGACAAAGGAGACAATCGAGCATAATGTAGAGTGCTTCAAGAAGCAGATGGCACGTTTCATTGATTTCTCTGATGGCAAGGCACTGCTTGTTAACAATGCAGACTGGCTGTTAAATTTAAACTATATTGATGTACTCAGAGAGGTTGGACCGCATTTTAGCGTAAACAGAATGCTGACAGCTGAGTGCTACAAGCAGAGAATGGAGCGTGGATTAAGCTTCTTAGAGTTCAACTACATGATTATGCAGAGCTACGACTTCTATATGCTGTTCCAGAAATACGGCTGCAACCTTCAGTTTGGCGGTGATGACCAGTGGTCCAACATGTTAGGAGGTACCGAGCTGATCCGTCGTAAGCTGGGAGAGGACGCTGGTGCAATGACCATCACGCTGCTGTTAAACTCCGAGGGTAAGAAGATGGGTAAGACTGTTTCAGGTGCTGTATGGCTGGATCCAGAGAAGACAAGCCCATACGACTTCTACCAGTACTGGAGAAACGTTGCAGATGCTGACGTCTTAAAGTGTATTCGTATGCTGACATTCCTTCCGCTTGAGCAGATCGATGAGATGGATAAGTGGGAAGGAAGCCAGTTAAATAAGGCAAAGGAAATCTTAGCATTTGAGCTGACAAAGCTTGTTCACGGTGAGGAAGAAGCAAAGAAGGCTGAGAGCGCAGCAAAGGCATTGTTTGGTGCAGGAAATGCAGCAGAGATCCCGGCAGTTGAGCTTAGCGCAGCTGATTTTGCAGAAGGTGAAGGCGAGAAGCTTGATATCTTAAGCCTTCTTGTAAAGGCAGGTCTTGCTAAGTCACGTTCAGAGGCGCGCCGTGCAGTAGAGCAGGGTGGTGTCAGTGTAAACGATGAGAAGGTAACAGATATCCGCATGAGCTTTGCAGCAAATGAGATCCCGGCAGAAGGACTCGTAATTAAGAAGGGCAAGAAGAACTTTAAGAAGATTGTCGTTGCATAAAGATTACGAACTTATAATAAAAGAGACAGGTATTGACAGAAGTTGGTACCTGTCTCTTTTATGTTCTAAAAAGGTTGCAATTAAGCGTAAAAGCGTGTATGATAAAGACAAAATTATGAAAAACACACAAATCATAGTATTTTAATTCGAGTGAAAACGGTCAAGATGCTGTGAAATATGAAAATAAGAGGAGAGATAACGATTATGATACATACGCTAAATACTAAGGCTGCAGACTACATTCCTGAGCTTGGTGACGGCTTTGAGGAAGGCAGTGAGGGAAGCGAAAACGCACAGGGATTACAGGTAGCTGATTACTATGCTGATGCAGATGGCGAAGGCATTTATTACATTACATATAAAATAGAGACTGCCAAAGAAATAGAGCAGCTATTTGTATTTGCAGGAAGAAAACAGTTATTACGTCTTGGAAAAAGAAAGGCAGGAGAGGTGATTGAGGGAACACTTTATCTGCATTTTGGCGAGATGATCCCGCGTTTTCACAGCGATTGCATGACGATCACAAAGATTGGCTTTTCAGTGGCATGTGAGGATCTGACGAAATTAAAGAGTGTTGGCATGGCAGCAGAGAAGCTTTCTGCAAAGACAAAAATTCCGGCAGTCTATCTGGCAGGAGATTCCACAGTTACTGATCAGACTTGTCCAAAGCCATATATGCCGGGCGGATGCTACAGTTCATGGGGACAGTGCCTTGCATATTTTATCGGAGAAAGTACAGCTATTGATAATCAGGCGCACAGCGGACTTACCACAGAAACCTTTCGCAATGAGGGACACTACGATATCGTAAAGAAGTATATTCGTCCGGGCGATTTTTGCTTGTTTCAGTTTGGCCACAACGATCAGAAACTGGCACATTTGCAGGCACAGACAGGCTATAAGGAAAATCTGATGAATTATGTAAATGAGATTCGTGGACTGTGCGGAGTCCCGATTCTTGTAACACCGCTTGCGCGCAATACTTGGAAGGATGACGGCACCTACAATGATCTTTTAGCAGAGCATGCACAGGCTGTTTTTGAGGTAGGGGAAGAGACTGGTGTGCCTGTCATTGACCTTCATAAATATGCGGCAGATCTGATCAAGAAAAATGGAAAAGAGGCTAGCCGTGTCTATTTCCACCCGGGAGATATGACACACACAAACGAGTATGGCTCATTTTTGTTTGCACATTTTATCGCAAGAGAATTGAGTAAGCTAGATCCTCTCACTTTCGCAATTGATGTGCAGGATGAAGAGGACTTCACACCAGATGAGCATACAGCCATTTTGACAGGAACGAGTAAGGCAGCAGGACATAAAGATGAGCAAAAGGAAGTCTTTGATGCGATGGAGCGTGCTGGGGATAATCTTGTGGAAGCTGTGGAAAAGGCAAAAAAAGAGGCAGAAATGATGAACTAAATTTTGATTTTTATAGAAAAAAGCCTATAGGCTCAAAAAAGGAGGGATAAAATGCAGGAGCGCTGTAAAATAGGAGTTGTGATTGGCAATGCTAACTCACCGCACGCAGTCAACATTATGAAGGGAATTGATCAGGCATCAAAGGAGTGCGATGTGCAGTTAATGTATTTTATGAATGTGAGCAGTCCTTATACAGCGCAGCTGTATCCACCTGATAAATCCATAGGATGGGATTATCAAAAAAGTGCAATTTATGATTATGCGAGATACATAAAAGCAGATGTCTTAATTATGACATATGGCATGATGAGCATTTTTATGAAGAGTGATTATGGAAAGCAGTATCTTGAATATTTTCGCAATGTTCCATGTGTGCTCATAAATGAGCAGACCGACAGACCTAATTGGACTTCTATTATTGTCGATAATTATAACGGAATGTATGAATTAGTGGAGCATTTAGTGCGTGACCATGGGTATAATAATTTTGCTTTTTTGGCAGGACCGCCTGGAAATACAGATGCCTGCCAGCGAAAAAGAGCATTTTTAGATGTTATGAAAAAATATGATCTGCCAATGGATGAAAGCCGCATTGAAACAGGAGATTTTTCAGAGTGTGTACAGAAACAGGTAAATGCACTGTTAGATCGAATTCCTAATCTTCAGGCAATAGTATGTGCCAATGATGTTATGGCACTGACTGCTTATCAGGAATGTGAAAAGCGCGGACTTCATATTGGACAAGATATTGCTGTTACCGGTTTTGATGACTGGGAGCGTATTCGTCACGTGCCAGTGCCAATCACGACAATTCATCAGGATTCTGAGCGGTCAGGATATATGGCTGTTTATAGTGCACTTGAGCTGGCGCGAAGCGGTAATGGGAAAAATATTGTGATACCAGCGAAGGTATGTGTTCGTGAATCATGTGGCTGTACATGCAAGCAGTTTTCGGGTTTTGATCAAATTGAAAACATGGGGCAAAAATTTGTCTATGAAAAACAAAGAAATACAGTATATCGTCAAAAAACATGGATGGTTCCGATGATCTCCAGAAACATGCTTATTGCATTGCAGGATCGTGAGAAATTTCTTAAAAATGCATTAACACCAATGTCCTTTTTTGGCGTTAAAACGGCGCTGCTTTATGTCTTTAGAAATCCAGTTGAATATAATATAGAAAAAGGCTGGGAATTTCCAAATACGATTTATCTGGTTGCGCGTCAGGATGGAAAACGCGTAGAGGTATTTGAAGAATATAAAAATGAAGTTTCATTAGAAAAATGTGGATTTTCTGAGGAAGGAAGTGCACGCTATCAGCATCAGCCGAGTGTATTTTGCCTTCAGTCTGGCTCAACGCAGTATGGTGTATTAAGTGTTGAGATTACGCCAGAGGAAGTGGATATGGTCTATTTGATCAGTATTCAAATGGCAAATGCGCTGATGGCGTATCACACAGAAAAAAAGCGTTTGTCTGTTCAGCGAGAGCGTGAGCTTTTGCTTGAGGAGCTTCGAAGCAAAAATGAAATTTTAAATTTTGTGTCAGAGCGAGATGAGCTGACTCAGATTAAAAATCGCCGTGGCTTTATGGAACAGGCAATGAAAATGAATCGTATTTATAAAAATAGAAAAGCAATTATTCTGTTTGCTGATATGGATGGATTAAAACAAATCAATGATAATTATGGCCACGCAGCAGGAGATATTGCAATTTGTGCCTGTGCAGATATTTTAAAGAAAGCTGCCGGAGTACATGGTATAGCAGGACGCTTTGGCGGTGATGAATTTGCACTCATGATGATTGGCGATGAAACGCGTGCCATTGAATTGATGGAGACTGTGCAAAAAGAGATTGCCATGTATAATGCACAAGGAAAAAATAAGTTCGCAATTGATATGTCGGTTGGATGCCAGATTGTATTATGTACAGAAGAGCTTTCCATTCCGATGGTGCTTGAAAAGGCAGACAAGATCATGTATGAAGAAAAGAAAAAGAAGGGAAAGGCAAGATAGAAAGCCGAGGGAAGGATAATATGAGAAAAGAAATTGACAAATTTGTGGAACAGCGCTTGATTTCGGTTGTGCCGTCCAAACGGCAGATTGCGCATCAAAGAAGAGAATTTTATGGCTTTGTTCATTTTACGGTTAATACATTTACAGGAAAAGAATGGGGCGACGGGACAGAAGATGAGGCTATCTTTAATCCTGTAAAAATGGATGCAGATCAGTGGTGTGATGCATTATGCGCTGCAGGCATGAAAGGGCTGATTTTGACATGCAAGCATCACGATGGTTTTTGCTTATGGCCAAGCCGTTACACAACGCATACGGTAGCAGCAAGTTCATATCGTGACGGAAAAGGCGATATTGTAAAGGAAGTGTCAGAAGCCTGCAAAAGACATGGACTGGATTTTGGAATTTATTTGTCTCCGTGGGATCGAAATAATTATTTATATGGACAGGGAAAGCCATATGATGATTATTTTGTAAATCAGTTAACGGAACTTCTGACACAATATGGACCGATCTTTGCTGTATGGTTTGACGGTGCATGTGGGGAAGGACCAAATGGGAAAAAGCAGTACTATGATTGGGAGAGATATTATGAAGTGATAAGAAGACTGCAGCCAAATGCCTGTATTCATGTGTGCGGACCAGATGTGCGCTGGTGCGGAAATGAGGCTGGAAGTACGAGAGAATCTGAGTGGAGTGTTGTACCGCTTCGCACAAGAGATACGGAAAAGATTCAGGAAAACAGCCAAAAGCAGGATGATACGCAGTTTAGAGAGCGCATTGTCCGTGCGTCAGATCAGGATTTGGGAAGCTATGAGCTGATAAAGGATGAGAAGGAGCTTATCTGGTATCCGGCAGAGGTTAATACAAGTATTCGTCCAGGATGGTTTTATCATGAAGAAGAAGACGATCAAGTCAAATCATTGGAAACATTGATTTCAATCTATGAGCATTCCGTTGGAGGAAATGCGACGTTTTTATTAAATATTCCGCCGACAAAAGAAGGTTTGTTTCATGAAAATGATGTAAAACGACTGCATGAGATCGGTGAATATCAAAAGAAATGCTATGGCAAAAACTTGTTAGAGAAAGCATCACTTTTCTGCGAAGAACAAAAGAAAGGTTTTGAAATCGAGAACCTAAGAAATGATGATTATGATTCATATTTTACGACATCAGATGGACAAAGAAACTGCAGGATTCACATAAAATTTGATAAAGAGTATGATATTCACCGTGTAGTATTGAAAGAAAATATAAAAAAGAGTCAGCGTATAGAAGCATTTAGAATTTTAACAGTGCATGATGGCAGTGAAAAATGCGTTTTCGAGGGAACAGTGGTTGGCTATAAAAAGATTGTCTTGTTAGATAAGATAAAAACAAAAGAGCTAGTAAAAGAACTAATAAAAGAGCTAGTAATTGAAATTATAGATTCAAGAGTAGCGCCGACGCTGTCCTATATTGGAGTTTTTGAGTAAAGGCAGCAGATAGCCAGTGGAAGGGAAAATGTTTTCTCGTCCACTGGCTCTTTTTTGATTTGAATTGCTAATTAGTTTTCCTTTTTTTCCATTGCAACCTTAAATTCGTCAAGCGTCATCTTTGCACACTGAGCGGCAGTTTCGATAGGCAGAAGATTTTGCATAACAAGATCAATTAACTGGTTGATGCGTCCCTGTTCAATACCTTGCTCAATACCCTGCTGAAGTCCCTGCTCAATACCTTGCTCAATACCTTGCTCAATACCCTGTTCAAGTCCCTGTTCAAGTCCTTGTGCGAGTCCTTGTGCGAGTCCTTCTTGTATTGCTTTATCTCGGCTTTTCTTTAACTCTTCTTCAATTTCTTCCTTCATAAGCTCTCTCAATGCCTCACACATATCCGAAGTCCTCCTTACTTTGTCATAGTTTTTTCTGTTTGCAGCGACACTAACTTGCAATACAGCATCTGCTTTTTCTTTGTCGCCTGGTTCGGTAAAAGCGCTTGCTAATTCTGTGAATCTTTGAATATCATCGGTCTGAGCACTTTTTGATAACGCTTTAAGGCTTTCATGATTTTTAGAATTAAGTTCAGTTCCTTTCAAGGTAAGTATAACACTAGAATGTATGTTTTGCAACACGATCATAAAAAAACTACAAGGATAAAGAAAAGAATCAGTTAGCCACTAATAAATAATGATAGCATGTTTTTTAAAGAAAGTACATGAGCAAAATCAAAAAAAAATAGGAAAAAATATGGTGTTTTGGTCATGTACTTTTGATATCATATATGGTATAAAATAATCAAGTAACTTGAAACTCGTGATTATAGAAGGGAAGGTGAGTCCAGTGGAGCAGGTATTAGTTTGTACTTGATGGGAAATGGTCCGGCACTGGATTGCCGTGCAAGTGGATATTGGGATATCTATTAAGGAGCAGTAATGTATGAATCTACCTTTTCAACTAAAAAAAATGGTGCGAAGCCTGCAATATCGGGTCGCATTCTTAATTTCATCTCTGTGCGTGTGTGTCGCACTTCTTTTGGAAACGTGGAAAAATAGAGGAGTTGACCGCTTCGCAGCCCTATCGGCAAGCGAAGCGGTTTGTGGATATGGCCTTAGTTATGGCTGGAAAATCTTCTCTGCCATATGGCCGTTTCTAGTCGTGCTTGCATGTTCTACCTCGTATGTTTCGGATAAAAAGAACCGTTGTGTATCGGTTATTTTGGTACGGTCGAATTGGAAAAAATATCTTCGCGGAAAACTGGCGGTGGCAGCAATTGGCAGTATGAGCGTGGTACTCATTCCACTTCTTTTGAATATGCTTCTGTGTTATTTTATTTTTCCCAATAATTTGAATCTTACATGGGGAGCATACGAGGATAACATGTATGAGGTCAGTCTTCTGGGCGAAAATCTCCTGTACTCCTCTGTGAATCCACAATATCTGTTTTTAAAAATCTATTTAAAATCGCCCGTTTTGTATCAGCTGCTCTATTTCGTGATTTTTGGATTGTTTTCTGGTATCTGCGGCGCATTTGTGATGGCAATTTCCTTTATATTTTCTGGTAATGTTATGGTGCTGTTTCTTCCAATTTACATTATCTGTGTGGGAACGATGCAGCTAAATTCACTTTTCTTTGCGAAAATTATAAATACAGTCAATGCGAATATTCCGTCAGTGGATGCTGTGGGACAGGCAATGGAAAATGCAGAAAAAATTAAAGAACAGACAGGCAGCTATATGGATTTGTACCTGATGGACTATTTTGCACCGATGACATCAAGCAGTTGTAGCATGCTTTATTTACTGACATGGGCATTGGTTCTGATTGTGATAACGGTTATTTTATATTTTTGTGCATCTCACAGAGAATTAAATGCACAGCAGGGGTGATGAGATGAGAAGAAAATATTTGTATCGGGTCGGATTGGCAATTCTGCCGGTGTGGATGGGGCGCTATATAGAAATTGTAGGAGAGAAAAGCAGCGAGTCAATCGCTGATACGCTGATCAAT